>Ga0123340_1003636_pt1 | contig 14485 bp, 8 predicted proteins | sample SirMexnodulemix_FD_89961 | JGI IMG/M metagenome (GOLD analysis project Ga0123340, IMG submission 89961) | Root nodule microbial communities of legume samples collected from Mexico - Siratro Mexico nodule mix | ecosystem: Host-associated > Plants > Roots > Nodule | place: Mexico: Nepantla... | reverse complement strand
TTATAAAAAATTGAAAAGTTAAGAATTAATTAAAATAAAAAATAAAATTTTATACTTCTATTTAAAAATATAAAGAAATTCAAAGATCAAATAAAATCAAATTAAAGTTCATTGTGTCTTTATAAATGAGATAAATTTAATAATTTATCAAGATAAAATAAAAGTTTAAGGTATCTATTTGTAGAAAGAGAAAAATGAAGAAATTTAAATATTCTATTTCTTAAATAATAATATTATACATGTTAAAGAAACTAATAATAAAAATTAAATATTTAATTTTAAAATTTTGATAAAGTTTTAGTTTTTTTATTAAAAAATTACTTTCAAAAACTATTTTGACAAAGTCATAAAATATGAAATGGAGGAAGATATTTGCTCGGCTTGAATCCCGCAGATACTGTATATTATAATAAAATATATTTTTTTATGTGAACTTAATTTTAATATGTTAAAAATATAACGTTTTCTTTATATAATAAAAACATTGTTAGAATAAAATAAAAATTATTTGATTTAATATTTTAAATTTAAATTCCTTGTAACTTGTTTTTATAAAGAAACTATCTTCTCACACTATCTCACTTGATAACACGAAGATATCTTTCTATATTCTTATATAATAATTTTTTTATAGTATACAAATATTAAGTGTTTTCTAACGTCACAAGTGAAAAATGGATAAAAGTATTACAAAATAATCAAAACATTTGAATATTTATTATTAAATTTAGAATATAATTTTTAACATTTTTATTAAACATCTTAAAAAATCTCAATATTTTCTTATCTTCTCATTTGTTTCACACATTATTGTATTTAGTTAATTTCTCCATATAAAACTATTGTCTTTAACTAGATACTTATATTTCTTTAAGATTTTTTTTACTATCTTTAGAATAATTTAAATTTTATAGTTAACAATAAATAAAAAATTCATACATTAAATAAAAATAATAATAACTATATCTGAACAGAAAAATACTCACTTTATGTGTTTCTAAAATCTGTAAAATATTAATAATTATTTTTCAGGATGAATAATTCATATTATATAACCGACACTAAGACACTAAGAGACTTAGTTATATATCAAAACATTATTTATTTATTATACAAAAACATTTTATCATATAACATACATACTAAAAATATAAGATAAGGTTGGACAAAAATATCTGTATATTTGTTCTAAACAGTTATTATGAGATAAACAATGACGTCATATTTGGAAACGAATCAGATCGAATCAGAAGGCTGGAGTCAAATCCGGGCCATGGATTTTGCTTCAACGCTCTGATCGTATTGTTCATATCAGTTTTTTCTTTTATTATCTTTTTTACAATTTATTTATTATTTTGCCATTTGTGTATAATAGTTGAAACAGAAAGAGGGAATAAGAAAGGGATAAGAACAAACAAAAATCAAGAGAGAAAGATTGAAAAAGGCGTTACTCTTTGAACAGTCACATTGAATTCTTCACACTCTCTTCCCAATTCCTTTTCTCTAATCAATCTTCTTCACTTCCCTATCAATTCACCTCACACTCAGGTACCTCTTCTTCTTGATCTCTTCTTTTTCTATTTCTCATTTCAAATCGAAGATTTCGATTAGTTGCGATTCTTTTCATTCGTTATTCATTCTGTTCCCAAACTGTTGACTCATAATTTCCAATCACAACTCGCCATCTACACTCGTATTTTTTTTTTTTTTTATTTTTTTTTTTTTTTCATTTTTTCTTTTTTTTTTTTTTTTTTTTTTAATTTTCAATCCCATCTTTCCTTTTTCTTTTTTTTTTTTTTTTTTTTTTCAATTTGTATTTCTTATCATTATTCTCTTTGTGATTCTTTCGCTGATTCTTAAAACTCGTGGATTTGATCAGAAATTCCTTTGCTGAATCAAGATTTAAATTCGCTAATCCTTTCTTTAAAGTTGTTACTGTTCGTTGTCCAATTTATCAGAAGTCATGCTTCTCTTTTTATTGAACTTTCATGAAACTTAGTCAATTTTTTTTATTTTATTTATTGCAAACAGTTATTTCTTTCATACAGTTGAACAATGTAATTTTCTGGAAAAATGCTTGAGTGGAGAAGCACTCAGCAGCGTCTCTAATTACAATAATTTCAGATTCAATTACTTTTAAGAGCTGCGAGGAGAAATGTAACATCCTAGAACAACAATAAACCACTAATCTTGAATCTGACTATTCAGCTGTTCTAGAGATTAATTCCCTAGGAATTGAAGCAATTTCCAATACAGATATGTTTTTGTCTTTCCATTACTGTTGTATGAATGCTAGTTTTGCTTGAATCTTGTGAGTGAAGAAGATAAAAGTACAAGCTTAGATGGCTCTTTGGTGGCTGGAGTCTTCTTTTTAGTTTCAGACATGAAAAGCATTTTCTTATCTTTTGTCTAAACCATTATTGGAATGCAGCATTGCCGAAGTTTTCCTTGCATTTCTCTCCATTCCTTTGTCTTTTGCTGTCTTGAACATTTTTTCTTAACTTCTCACAAATATGTTACTTTTGTTGTATTATCTATGGCACTATGGTGAAATCAAAATCAATATATTCAAAACTAGAACAAACAATCCAGAATCTTTTTCAAGTTTAACCAACTAGAGCGTGAACAAGCTTGATCTCTGGTTTGTTATCTAATTCTTTATACTGAGGTAGTTAAAGGCATAAAGCGCGTTGAGGCGTTATAGTGCCCTATAGTGCACACTGCCAAGAGTCCCAAAGTCCAACGACTACTTATTCTGTTAACGTCTTGATTCTTTACTATTTAACTCTGTTTTGCATCACGGTTGGCAGATTAGGTGGTTGACCCTTCAAAGATTGTTTAATGTCTTTGAAGTGGGGCTGACCCCTTTTAGTGCCTCAGGGTGTATTTTAGTGCCATTGACTACATTGTATTGGAACCCAAACTTCTCACCAGTTTGGGTTTCAAAACATTGGATGCAAGTGCACTATCCTTTCCAACATAGTGGTGTTTCAATTTTTTTGCTCTTGCAAAGCAGTTGCTGCTATTTTCTGTGTTTATTTCATGGAATATCCATCTGGTATGAAGTCTGCGCATTGTATTTGATTTGTTTCTTAAGAACAGGTTTATTTATTTGCTTGCTTCTTGTGTTACTATTTATTTATGTGCAGCATTTGCAGTCATAGGAAAATTATCAATGACGCACTATTTCTCCTATCTATTATTCCTTTTGATTTAAGGCTTCTTTTATTTGGAGAAAGTAAACTTAATGTGTGTCTGTTGTTTTTAATTCAGTTCGGAATGGGAATATATCTCAGTACTCCCAAAACTGAAAAGTTTTCTGAAGATGGTGAAAATGAGCGTCTTAGATATGGTTTATCATCCATGCAAGGGTGGCGTGCAACAATGGAAGATGCCGTGAGTAATCATTGTGAAAGTTGCTAGTTTATAAATCAAATGACTTTTGCATATAAATCCAGAATTCCAAAGTGAATAACTATAAACCACTTGGTATTATGGCAATGTCTAGTAAGAAGTATCCTGAGTTTATTGGGTATTATGCTACTTGGTATCTGTCAATATTTGAACTTTGTTTTAGTCCTAGATTGATCCCATTTATTTGTGTAGTTGCATTAGACGGTAATGTTTGCTGCAGCATCATTTCCCCCCTTTTCCATTTGTGCCTCAATTTGTTAAAAACTAGTATGACATGTGGAATGACATATTTTCAATAAAAAGACTGCTAGCAATATACTTTATAGGAGCATATCTATCTAGTGGGAGATGCTCCCAAAATGTTTAGAGTTGCTTCAAGCAACTTTACCTTTGGATGGTGTTAACATGATAATGAAAGTTGCTTAAAAAAAGCTTTAGTTGATTGTAAACAACTCTTGCTTACAAATAAAAAATATTATCTTAATAAATATTATTATATATCATAATCAAGTCTAAATAAAAAGAATATAAAATAATGAGTTGCTTGGAGTTGTTTAAAATTTCTTCAATTGGAACTAATTAAATGTGAGTTGCTTGAAGATGATGACACTGTGGGACCGATGTTTCACATTTTCCAATGTGTGAAGCAACTCATGTGAGTTGCTCTCACTGGAGATGCCCTAACACACTTTACTGGATGTTAAAATTTATTGGAGATCACAAAATCACGAGTCATTAAGTAAGATGTGAGATCCACAATTTTTTTTTTTAATTTTGATAAATTTCAACCAATAAGAAGGAATAACAATACAATTTTTGCCTAGGCTGTTGGGCTTACTCCAGCAACACATCGTTGCCTTAGGCATATAAACATTAAAAGAGTGTGTAGCCAGCATTTCTCTTTCAATAATGTTATGGTTTATGGATTCACTAGTTTTTGGAAAATGTTTTATTGGATAAAGATGGACTGTAATCCTCAAGATTTCGTGCTTTGTGGTTAATAGGCTTAACTTGTTCTTTTATATTTATGCATGCAGTTCACATGGGACATTTTACAGTTTCTACTCTCTTTAATCATGGTAGAAAGAGATAAATATTTGTTAGTAAATTCCAAGAAAGGTGGAAGTCCCAGCATTTCCTTAGTCTCATTCTTCTAGCGATTTTTACAATAGTGTGTGGCGATAATAATATATTTGTAAAATACCTGGTTGATCTCATGTAATGCATAATTGAGCTTGCCTTATCATTTCTAAAGTAGCAATGATTTGTTTAGTGAAATGTGATCTCAGGAGTAAATGTAATATTATTTTTCACTCAAATTGCTCATTAATATGTTGTTGATTTTTTGTTCTCTTTTCATTTGTTAGCATGCTGCATATACTGATCTGGATGACTCGACTTCATATTTTGGTGTCTATGATGGTCATGGAGGTGAGGTTTGAAATTTTTTGCCACTTTTATGGTAGAATGCCGTTTTTTTTTACTACTTTATTACTAATTTACAGATGTTTTTTTAGCACGTTAGGATGGTATTTTACTTTTTCCACTCCATCTCTTTGGATAGCATCTCGCACTCCTAATCCTACCTCCCTTAAGTGTCTAAGAAGGCTCGGAAGAGTAATTTACAATATCTTCCAAAAGAGAAAGTAAAGAGGAAAAGAAAATGGGAATTTGTAAGCCCTATATAATCTAATAAAAAAATTTCTCTGAATATTCACAAAAGAGATACTTCCGCGGAACCCAAACCATGGTCTAAATGGTATTTCTCTTTTTTTTTTTCTAGTAAAATTTGTTTTTATATTATGAAGAATTCATAAAGTTAACCTTTGTGTTGCTTCTAGTTGCAGTTGATTTCAACTTTTGTGGCATGAATTAAATTTCAAAAAGTTTCTCATCTTTTCTGACATGGGCGTGGATTATAATTTGTGACATGCATGAAGACCCTGGTGCATTACCATTTTTCATTCAATCCCATTTACACCATTGTAACTTGTGTTCCTTGATTCTAGCTTCTCAAGATAGAACCTCACAGGGCTTCCATCTATTGGTCCACTGTATTTTCTGCCGTGGTTGTAAATTGCGTCTATACTTATGCTCTATTTATTGAATTGATTTTCAAACAGATAATGATTGCCCCTTTCAAACCATTTTTTATGGTAGAAAAGATCAAGGTCCATTTATGCTTATCCTCTACTACTTGGGTTTTTACTATTGTGTGTCATATATTTGACTTGTGGTACAAATTTCAATAATCCCCAACAAAACAAGAGGAAAATACTTCATTAATTATTTCTAGTTTGAAATCAATTGTGTTATGGATGGTCATGAATCCCAAAATTTCAGGTAAGGTGGTTGCGAAGTTTTGTGCGAAGTTTCTTCACCAGGAGGTGCTCAAAAGTGAAGCATACATGACTGGAGATTTAGGAACCTCCCTTCAGAAATCCTTTTTAAGGTTAGATTTAAAAAGGTGTCCACTTCTATATAGTACTTATTGGCAGTGCCTGAATTCTGCAATTAAAAGACAAACTGGTTTCAATGTTTCATCCTTGCAAGGAGTTGAACTTTTGTTCTATTGAAGATTTTCAATTTCGTTCATCGGCTAAGATCTCAGTTTTGTAGTTCTTATTTTTTATCTTTTTATTTCTTTATTTAATACACTAAGAAATGTCTTTAGCAATGGTCCCTGTCAAATTTACTTAGGTTTGTTTTATTTTATGCACTTGAATAATTGGAAGAGTATGAAGAATTTATATTTAACATTTTTAAATGACAAGTTGTAGCTTACTTATTAGTTGCTGATTATGGTTTGCGTATTCATTAATTTACTTTGTCCTGTTAAGCTTAGATATTATTGAGCAGACATGGAGTACAATATTACATTGCTTCTCTTTCCTGGTCTAATTGAGAAAGAATAAAGAGTAACCAACTATTGATTACTTATATATCTCTCTCTGTTCCCTAAAACGATAGTACAAAAGTAAAATGTTACAAACTGTTATTTTCAATATTATGCAGAATGGATGAGATGATGCGTGGTCAAAGGGGATGGAGGGAATTATCAATATTGGGGGATAAGATAAACAAGTTTACTGGGATGATAGAAGGTTTGATTTGGTCTCCAAAAAGCAGTGATGGTAATTGCCAAGTTGATGATTGGGCTTTTGAGGAGGTAAGTGTGACATTTGAAGATGGATCTTCTAAATAATACTCTTCACTATCACTTCTTCATTAGATATATACTTGGTAAATTGGGGCGTGTTGTGTGGCTTTTAGTAGAAATTTCTTCTATATCTCTCAATTTGAATTTACTAATTGCAATCAGGGGCCTCATTCTGATTTTCCTGGACCAACTTCGGGAAGCACTGCCTGTGTTGCAGTTATTAGAAACAACCAACTTGTTGTTGCAAATGCTGGTGATTCACGATGTGTGATATCTCGGAAGGGTCAGGTAACTACAGAGTGGAAATTGTTGGAACATTAATTATGCAAATTATCCACAGACAGATATATACTTAGGTATAAATAAACATAAAATTATGTTTCATTTGTCTAAGCACTATACATTTGGGAATGTCTGCCGCTTAATTTGGCTGGTCTAAGTTATTAGGGGGTCTCTTTTGAAGGCATAGAATATGGTTTGTCCCCCTTCTATTGTAGACTATACATAGATCTTGTAGATAAATTAGTTACCATGTTTTGCTATGGCTGTTTTCTACAGGCGTATAATCTTTCTAGAGACCACAAACCTGATCTTGAGATTGAGAAGGAAAGAATCTTAAAAGCTGGTGGTTTTATTCACGCTGGACGAGTTAATGGAAGTTTAAATCTTGCAAGAGCTATTGGTAATGTATCTATGGGCCAGTGAACTTTTTAAAATTTTTTGGTTTCTTTTTTTCATTTATAACTTGAGTGGACTGCCTGGGCTGGGCTCCTGCATCTTTAGCTCAGGAAGATCCATGAATTTTGTGTACCTGTTGTGTTTTATATGTTTTATGTTGGTTCTTTACACGAAAAGGAAATTGGTTTAAAATCATATAATTGTAGATTTCAAAAGTGTATATGTGTACTCATGATGATAATTTCTTCGTGAAGTTACATATTCCTTTGGATTTTTTAGGGGGAAATGGAAATGAGTTATAAAGTTTTCATTCTTTAATAAGTTTCAATTAACTGCAGGTGACATGGAATTTAAACAGAATAAATTTCTTCCAGCTGAGAAACAAATTTTAACTGCCAATCCAGACATAAACACTGTAAGTTTGTTATTGTAATACAATTCAGCTTGCCTCAGTGATAAATGTGCCACCGTTTCTATTTTTCTATATAATGGTAGGATGCATAATAAAATGCATGGCTAGGGCTTATTAGCGGTCTAAAGTATTGAACTTTATGTATGCATCTGTTATGGACTAATATATTATTGTTGATTTGATATTTTTTTATAGGTTGAGCTTTGCGACGAAGATGAATTTGTGGTGTTAGCTTGTGATGGCATATGGTATTCTTGTGGCTTCCACCCTCCATTTGATTCGAAATGTTATGATGTATTTAGAAGATGTCATTTGCATTATTAAAGTGTGATAAGTACCAATGGATTTTCATTCTAGGCACAGTAGTGACTGTTATTTGTGTCTTGTGTGGGTGGAATGAGTTTCTTGATTCATACCTATAAACGAGTAAATTACATCAATCTCCTTTTAAAATTACACACTGATGCAAACACCTGTAGTTTCAGAAATCACAAAGAACTGGCCTATTTTCAGTTTCCATCCAACAAATGCTTTAATTTACCCTTTTTCAGATAGATGTAAATTGATGTCTTAGCATGCCAACGCCATCCACAAAAGTATTGTTGACACTGAGTGTGATTCTGAAAATAGTAATTTGCTTACGTAAGCCCCTTTAGTTGCCTTTTTGAAAATAATTTGTTTCTCATTATTTCCAGGGATTGCATGTCAAGTCAACAACTCGTAGATTTTATTCATGAACAATTGCACTCGGTGAGTTCTTAGTTTTAACCCTTTTCTACTTAGATGATAAAGTATTAACTCAATTAAGAATGTCTGTATGCTTATTCATGATATTTAATGCTGTACTGAGTGCTTTGACGGATAAGAACTTCGCCATTTGTGGGGTTGTAGTTGTTGAAGAGAATTAATAAAGGAGGCCTCTTAGTAATATATAGTCTTTCTTGTGGTGGACAGAGTCACACTGTTCTTTGACGCTTGATGCATTTTTTCACAATAACAATTTTCTTTTACTCGATTTCTAGCACTGTGCCATTTCTGATAAATTCTGTAAATGTTTTGTGCCTAAATTTTTATGGTCTGGATGATAATGTTTTTGGTGCCACAATTTATGTGAGTGATTACTTTATACGTGGCAGGAAACGAAACTTTCTGTTGTATGTGAAAGAGTACTTGACCGGTGTTTGGCACCATCAACTGCCGGCGGCGAGGGATGTGACAATATGACCATGATCTTGGTGCAGTTCAAGAGACCTGCTCAGTCCAGTGCATCAACAGAAGAGCAATCCTCTTCAAACGGACAAGCTGAACCTGAAACACAACTAGAGAGAAGTGAAAGTTAGCATTATTCGTCAGCAACAGTTCAAATATTGTATCATATATAAACACATATATTAAATATATGTAGTGTGCACCAAATGATTAGAATGCGTCCGAATGGTCATTTTCTCTTCATCTCACATCATACACAACAGCTATTCTGATTACCAAGAATATCAGTTTTACTTCTGTTTGTTTTCTCTCGTGTCTACCTTAGTTGGTTCTGCATTTTCAACATGCGACTCCCAAACATCAGCAATTGTAGTTTGTAATCAACTACTTGCAAGAATGCTACTAGCTCGGAGGTAAAAAGTCTTTACGCTAAAGAAGGCATATTCTAAAACGGGTGGGGTTCTTGACTTGGAAGTAGTGTAACACACTCCTTTTGATACACAGCTTTTCATTTTTAGAAAAATAAAGACGCCTAGTAATTTGATCTCCTTAAATGTGTTAAAGTTTTAGAAGCAAACCAATATCACTATTTGTATGCAAAACGGTCTATATTTGCCATTTTGTTTAGGAACAGAGCTATAAGAGGTGGCGCCTTTTATGGTGTATCCATTGAATACATAGAAAATTGAAAAATCCTATTCGTGAGTGAGGTAGATAATGGAGGCAAAGTTGGCTATTCCTGCATTAGTCTCTAGGCTTGATCATTCTCAGGTTACAGACCACTGCACATTACAAATAGTGAATGTAATATTTGCCATATCCAATCGCTGTGAAGTAATTTTATTTTTAAGTATTGACTGAACTTATCAATATCAAGAAGGAGCAATAGTTTTATTATTTAAACAATCTCGCTTCTGATGATTTGGATTAGGTTAGTTATTTTTTATTTTTACATTTTTTTTATTGACCAACTTTTATTTTTTGACTAGTATTTATTATTATAAAAGTCAATAAACTTAGATGATGTATGATTTATGATTAAATAATGGTGTGAAATTGTAAAACTTACTTTCTCACTTTTTAATACCTTAACAAAACTTAAGGATCCTTTATTTGGCAATAACGACCTCAATAAGCTCGCGCATCTTTTTATACAATTGGTGCAAGTATCCTCATGTTTTTATACATTTCATCATCGGTTGACATCTTGGTGTGATGCGATCACACCTTAATTCCCTACATACACCCCCACCCTTTCACCATTCCCACCCCTCAGTCATCAGCACCGAAAGCCTCATCTTTAACGTAGCAGCTAAGCCCACGCCTGCAATCACGAAAAAAAAAAATTGTACGAGCTTAAGTAATCCCAACCGTATTGTTTGAATAGGAACATGAAATATATTTGTGGGTAGAAATATATTTGTGGGTAGAAACACTCAGTGTCTAATGTTCGGAATTGATCCTCGAAAGTTATTGCAAGTACATGGGGGAGGCCTTTTCTACACAAGTATTTCTCAGCATTAATCAGCAGGAATTTCCAGCTTGAAAAATTGAGGTATGCAATTCTAATATACAAGACCATTTCCAAGATAAAGTGGTCCTACAAAAACCACGATTGTTATCAATATCCCAACAATATACTGTACACTTTTAGAATAACCATCTTAACAGTCATATCATTGATGATTTCTAATCAGTTGATTTGTAAACATTTACAGTGCCAATCAGACTCCACACAAACTATCAGGTAAAATCAATCATAGTGTTTCCATAAAATCATTCTTGGTAAAACATTAATACCTTCATGCCTCCTTTTGAATCAGGAATATACGAAAAGGCCCCATGAGATTACTCAGTAAAATCAACATTTATTAGGCAATTGAGCAAATGTTCCTGCATTGGGGCTACACCCCACAACCATCATCTTCTTGAGGACAGAAAAGGCTCGATCTTTGTTCCCTGACACAGTATGCCCACGAATGAGAGCATTGTAAGTGAAGACATTAGGTTCAAGACCAATAAGCTGCAGTTCCTCGAACATCTTTGCGGCTCGGTCCACCATTCCAGCATTTCCAAAATGGAGAATCAATGAATTATAAGTATAAAGATCAGGAGTGATTCCCCTATTCTTCATTTCACTGAAAAGAGAAAGAGCTTCCTCAAACCTGTGCGATTTTCCAAGGCCATTGATCATTAGATTATAAGAAACAGTATCAGGGTCAAGGCCAGTCAACTTTAGTTCCTCAAAGTAGTGCACAGCATCATCAACTCTGCCATTCATGCACAGGCATTCTACAAGAATGGTATAAGACTTCAAGTCTGGCCTTATCCCTTCTTTAACCATCCTTTTGAACAAATCACAAGCAATGTCAACGTTACCTGCTTTCCCAAATCCGTTGATGAGAATATTATAAACAGCACAGTTGGGCTTGCAATGATAGTCTGTCATCTCCTCAAAAATTTTCATTGCTTCCTCTAATCTTCCAGCCTTTAAAAGGCCATCTATAAGAGGGCCATATGTACAAGGAGTGGGAAAGAAATCACCACTTACGAGATCATAGTATAAATCTAATGCCTTATTTATGTTTTTAGATTTCACAAGGGCAGAGATGACGATATTATGGGTTATAGTATTCGGCTTGCATCCCCTACAGAGCATATCATTGTACAGTTCAAAAAGTTCATCAATCCTCTTTGATTTGCCATGAGCATCAAGCAACAAGTTGTAGGTGAAAATATTTGGGCAACAACCTGCATTCTTCATCTCAATAAAAAGTTTGAAAGCTGGTTCAGTGATATTACTTCCAAGAAGCCCATCCATCAAGCAGTTATATGATTCCGAGGAAGGGTGAATTCCAAGAGTTTTGGTGAATTTGTCAAACAAATTTTGAGCATCAAGAGCCTTGTTCCGCTTGCACAGGATTCTAATCAAAGGTATTATCAAATTATCATCCAGGCAAATAGAATTGCAGACCAATCCTTCAGCAAATGAAATGGCCTCTTCTATTTCTGCTTCAGTTAAAATACATTCCATTAATTCCGCCCAGAATTGGCTACTTGTCTGTAAACCTGGTTGATGTACAAATTCCATGACAATCTTGATTGCATCCTCAATACTTCCATACTTTACAACACCAGGAAGGAGGGTGTACAAAGTTACACGATCAGGGGAGAGAAATTTCTTCATTTGATGGTAAAACCAGAATGCATAATCAGCCCTGCCTTCCTTGAGCAAACCATAGATAATAGTGTTATAAGTCAGAACATCAGGACTACAGTTCATGATTGTCATTCTACAGAACATTTTCAAAGCCAAATCAACTGAATCATTCTTGCAAAGACAATCAAGGAGTGCATTAAAAGTCACTGTGTTTGGAGGACATCCAGACTCATTCATACTCCCAAACAAATCAAGGGCCCTCCGGAGTTTTCCCTCTTTTCCTAAACCAGTAAGTAAAATGTTGTATGTCACAACTGTAGGAGCTAGCTTCAAATCCTTCAGTCTCCCAAACATTTTCCATGCTTCATCAACTCGGTCAGCCTTGTAAAGTGTGTCAATTAAAGAATTAATTACAATTATATCTGGTTCACACCCTTCACTTAACATCTCAGTCAAAAGTTTTGTGGATTTGTCTATTTGCCCTGCTTTGCTGTAGCACTTCATCATCATGTTATAGGTTACAGAATCAGGTAAAAGCCCACAATTGTGAAGCTCATTGAATATATACTTTGCTTCTTTGATCCTACCTGTTTCAGCAAGACTATATAAAGATGCATTACATGCGGCTATACTAGGCAAAATACCTCTCTTTTTCATTTTTTGAAAGGTGTCAAGAGCTTTTTCAGGATCACCCAACTTTCCATAGTAATCAATAAAAAGAACGTATGAATAAGCAGTCGGTTCAACACCCAAAGATTCCAGATTGCTGAAAAGCTCTAAAGCCTCATCTAATCTTCTCAGGTTCAAAAGTCCAGAGATCAACGTGTTGTAAGTATGAAGATTTGGAAAAATCCCTTTCACTTTCATCACATCTAATATATCAAATGCCTGATCAACTTTTCCAGACTTACATAAAGCCTCAACAATAATAGTATAGGAAACCACATCAGGAGCATAACCATCAGCCTCCATCTCACTCCAGAATCTTTTCACCATGTCCAAGTTGCCATAATTACTGAACTTGCCCATTAAAGTAATGTAAGTCACCTGATCTGGTTTGTGACCGCTAGCTCTCATCTTTGTGTATAACTCCATGGCCTTATCAAGTTTCCCTGCAGCACAAAGTGCATCAATTAGGACCGTATAAGTGACAACATCAGGCCCACATCCTTCATCGTCCATTGTCTTTAAAATCCCATACGCATCATCAATTCTCCCTGCCCTCCCAAGCACTCTAATACATATGGTATATGTGTAGATATTTGGCCTCAAACCTAAAGTTTTCATCTCTTCCAATAAATCCATAATGGTTTCGGTCTGCCTCCTCTTCCCCAATGCTACCATTAACGCTGAGTAGGTCTTCATACTGGGCTTCATCCCTTCCGAGATCATTCTTTTGTAAACCTTCAAAGCCTCTTTACAAAAGCCAGGTTGGAGCAGGAAATGAATCAGTCCATTATATGAATAAGCATTCAAGACAAACCCAGCTTGCCTCATCTTTCCAAGTGCAAATGGTGCTTGCCGAATCCCGCCTTTAATCGAAAGAGCCTTAAAGATAGTCAGATATGTATTCGGATTCCTGTTAATCACTTGCTCTTGCATAAAATCAAAAACAAAAACCATATCCTCAACTCTTCCATGACCCCTCAGTAACTCAAGCATGTAATTACATGTTTCAGGTGTATGGACAAGATTAGGCAACTGGGAAACCATCTTAAAATACGAAAGAGCAGAATTGGGATCCAAAATTGACTTCAAAACGCCAATAACTTCTTCAGAAGACACTCTAGTTTTGCTCTTGCCATTTACTTCAACAGCTTCAGGGGCACATCTTGTCTCTAAGACACGGATACCCAATTGTCTTTTTCCATGTTTCTTCCAGTTTACCAAAGACCCATTTGGCAAAGATTTCATTTTGACAAATGGGGTTCCTCCAAAGAATCCATTATTGCTCACAGCATAAACATTGGTGTCACCCAAAGCACAACAACAGGTAGAAGACCGGGGCACTACGACAGCCATAGAAACACAAAAGTCCAACAGTAACAAACGAAAGGATAACTAAAGTTCAGAACAAGCACATTGAAGAGTAGATGATGGCAAATCAAAAGTGTATGAACCTGTCACCGTAATTGGGTATGCAAACTGAGCACAGTAGAGAGGGAGAGAAACTTTTGGTGAGAGGCAGAGACTTGGCCAAAAATCAAGTTTGGGTTTTGGATATTTTTGACACCAAAATATCAGCAGGTGTAATGAAATTGTGACTGGGTAAGGTTTACCTTATGATTGCGAGGTGATGGGTGAGGAAACCAATCCAACCTTATCAGTGATGAAATATCTACATGTTTATTAGAAAACTGCTACTTATGAAAAATGATAAATTCTAATCATCACTTATTCATTTATAAGTGAAAACATTTTATTAATATATATATATATATATATATATATT
>Ga0123340_1003633_pt1 | contig 14496 bp, 19 predicted proteins | sample SirMexnodulemix_FD_89961 | JGI IMG/M metagenome (GOLD analysis project Ga0123340, IMG submission 89961) | Root nodule microbial communities of legume samples collected from Mexico - Siratro Mexico nodule mix | ecosystem: Host-associated > Plants > Roots > Nodule | place: Mexico: Nepantla... | reverse complement strand
TTTAAAGAAAAAAATATTTATTAGGTGACAATTTTGATAAAATATTTTCTTTTCTTTCTATTAATAAATTTATTATTAAAAATTTTCAAGCAAGATAATTTATTAGAAGACCATATAAGATTACATATTTAAATATCTCATTCAAAAATGAAAATATGAGTTATTTTTGGACAATTTTTGTTGAAAAATAAAACCTTAAATTCTTGTCCATACGAGAAAAAACAAAAATGTAAAGTTGTTTGTCGTTTGACTATTCTCCACTCATAGTTCAAAGAAACGATCCAGAACAGAAGAAGATATCCACACGATTACCATCCTCCAATGTCAATTTATTTGTAAGCAGCTAAACTTGACTTGGGTATTTATCTACGACTTTCTCATCATTGTTTTTTTAAAACAGTCATTTTATAAATTAAAATTAACTTACATATAAAATCTAAAAATTAAAAAATATATAGAAAACCTTTTAAATTAATTAGTACATATACTAATTTTATTAGTTTATAAAAAATTAATTATTTTTTTTTCTCTTTTACAAAAAGATTATAAGAAACTTGTTAGCTAACCAAATAACCAACCAATCCCTAGCTAATTAAGACATTTAATGTTCTTTGACTTCACTTCACATCTGAGTCTTCTCATTGCCATATTTCTCAACAATTGATCCTTTCTTTTTCCTCACTGCCAATGAAACCGAACCCTCATTTGTCCTCACATCACAATTATTTCCACCACCTATACTTAAAATGATTGGCTATAGACTTTGTTGTTGTTCTTCTTCTTTTTTTCATGTGTTTGTAAATTTGGGAACTCTTTTAATTTACTATTCAAACCCCTTCCCTCTAGATATGTAACGATGCACTCTTTACCCTGATCCAAAAGCTGAAACAAACATAAAATAGGAAAAACAATTGACGAATTGCAAATCTTTCTCCAAAATGCCTCGTTCCAACTACTTAGCAATTCCCTCAGTTTTCTTCTTCCTCTTTTGTTCCTTATTCTTTTCAACCAAAGCAACACCAATATACAGTTCCCATGTCTGCACAGACTCTACCAAAAACCAACCAAACACCATATTCCAAACCAACCTCAACCTCCTCCTCTCTACCCTTTCTTCCAAGGCCACTCAAGCCACCCAATTCTACAAAACAACAATTGCCAGCGAAACCCCCAACGCCGTCAAGGGCCTCTTCCTCTGCCGCGGCGACACCCTCGCCGCCGCCTGCCACGACTGCGTCACCGCCGCAGCAGCCGACCTAAAACACCGGTGCCCGGTTGAGAAGGAGGCCATAATCTGGTACGATGTGTGCATGGTACGGTACTCCGACCAATACCTCAACAACATCGTACCTGGAGTGGACATGTCTGATTCCAAAAACGTGACTAGCATTAACCTTGACCGATTCAACGAGTTGCTCGCGGGATTGCTGAATTCTCTGGCAACGAAAGCCAAGAATTCCGCAGATAAGAAATTTGCGACAGGGGAAGTAAACCTCATCAGCTCGGTGACCCTTTACGGGTTAGTGCAGTGCACGCCGGAGTTGTCCTTGTTCGATTGCAACATGTGTTTCAGAAGCGCCATTGCGTCTGTTCCGAATTGCTGCGATGGGAAACGAGGGGCAAGAGTGTTGCTTCCTGGAGCAATATCAGATACGAAGTGTATCCATTTTACAGCAGCATTAACACATTGGCCCCACCGGTTGCGAAGCCTCGTCCTTCAGGTACAGTGCTAGTAAGTAGGAAATTGTGCTTGTTTGATTTTGAGTAGTGAGTGATTGAATTGCATTGACGTTTGGTCAGGACGGAGTGGTGTTGAAGTGATTCTTACATTTGTTATCCCTATTGTTGCTGCCATGGTGCTTTTCACTTTTGGGATATGTACTGTCATGAGAAAGCAAGCAAAGAGTGTGATACAATTATGGAAGGAAACGGTAACAATACTTGAATTCTTCTGTTCCAATTTAAGTAACTTTTTGCTAGCTTCATGTTGTGGTCGATGCTGACTGTTTCATTTTGGGGCTGATTAACAGAATTACTCTGAGGTGTAGATGCGACTGATGCTGCAAAGAATAGCAAAATGAATATTCATATCAGATAGTGCAGTGGTTAGGAAGTTCTATCGCTAATCATCGCTTTTGTCTTCCTAATCCGTCACTGACACATCACTGCATCAGATGGTTTAACAGGGCGAGTTGGCAATTGGTAGTGCAGATTAGTGAAGTATAAGCTCACTGAGTTTTTGTAGTTGCTGCATCAGCATCAGCATCCACCACCATGTCTCTGTTTTCTGTAAATTACTTTCACAGACTCTTTAGTAGATGTAAAAATATCAATGGACCAGGAGTGTGGATACTTATTACTGTTTCTATTTTTATTTATCTCGGTGACTTTTTATATATAATTAACAACCTCTTAAAAAACATTATTACGTTGTTATTTACAAAAAAATATCATTATAAAGCAGTGAAATATATAATCCATCACATCCAGAAAATATATAGAAGTGTCTTCCCTAAAAAATACAGAAGTATATAATATTAATAAAAACAAATTTTGTAAATAAACAGGTACATGCGAGGTGGCTGTTGATGTTTATGGTACTCACCGAAAAAAACAATATCTAAATTCATTTCTTTTTAAAAGGATGTAATTTTAATTTGTTATATTTTTTTAAAAGTGTTATCACTCGGTTATAAATTTAATAGACCGATAAAATATGTTGAAATTAAAAAGTTTTGACGATAAAATATGGGAAATTTTACAAATAAAAAGTTGGAATTATAATAATTAAATAACAAGATATACTGTGAAGCCAAATCTAAATTCTAACGGTAGCAAGTTTAAAAATCTAATTGTCAATTTAACCATTCATTAAATTCTTACAATCTTTTATAAAATTGAAATCTAGTGATACTTTTAGATTTCCATGAAATCATTATTTTCTTACTATTCCGAAAAGAAGTTTCACATTAATTGCTCATTGACTTGTCGCGAGCAAGTCTTTGGGGTTGTGAAGACTTCGCATTTCGCTCGTAAATTCATCTTCATCCAACCTCACATGATGAAATATTAGGCGCAACAACAAAACCTGTTTCCAAAGAAGGAAGAAACAACTAATCATTATTTTACCTCACAGATTCTCTCCGAGATGTGTATCTTGAAATCCTCTTCAACCCACTTGCTAATTCTCTCTCTGTTTCTGTTCCTTAACTCTGCAAGTGAAGCTGCTCCTACATATACCTCACATGCCTGCACAGGATCCTCTTACCGACCCAACACAACATTCCAAACCAACTTGAATCTCCTCCTCTCATCCCTCGTCTCCAACGCCACCCTCCACGACGGTTTCTACCGCACCAACATCTCCCTCGGAGACCCCGGAGAGGTCAAGGGACTCTTCCTCTGCCGCGGCGATGTCAACACTTCCGTCTGTCACGACTGCGTCACCGCCGCAGCAAAAAACATCACTCAACGCTGCACCAACCAGACAGAGTCCGTTATCTGGTACGACGAGTGCATGCTGCGCTACTCCAACAGTTCTCGCCTCGACAACGTAGTCCCACGGGTTAACTTGCTAAACGTACAAAGCGTCCCTGACTCCGACTACTCACAGTTCAACGATATTCTTGCCTCCACTTTGAATGATGCCAAACAAGAAGCCCTCAGTTCGGGGAAAAAGTTTGCTACAATAGAAGCCAATGTCACGACCTCAATGAAGCTCTACACACTGGCGCAGTGCATGCCCGATTTGTCCACGTCTGAATGTGACACGTGCTTCTCAAGCGCCATCAGTGCCTTTCCCAGCTGCTGTGACGGCAAACAAGGTGCACGGTCCCTGCTTCCGGGTTGTAATGTCAGATACGAATTGTACCCGTTTTACAATGTTTCCTCCGTCTCCACACAACCAGAGTTCTTCTCTCCATCTTCAGGTATCAAATGCAGTTACTTGATTAATTTTGTTGTTGCTGGGTGTCTTAGAAAGTGATGAACCTGTGCAGGGAAAAGCAGAATTACCTTAATTGTGGCGATTGTTGTCCCAATTGTTGTTGCGGTTCTTCTTCTCATTGTTGCCATCTGCTTCCTACGTAAGAGGGCAAGCAATAGATACACTAATTCCTTTGACCAGGATTCAAGTAATCTCTCTTTCTCGGTCAAGATGATTGTATCGTATAATTTGCTTCAATTGACTTTAATTTGGTTGCTGATTATTGCTGTCTTTCTTCGTTGTGTAGTTGTGGATGATCTTACTGATGTGGAGTCCTTGCAATTTGACTTGGCTACTGTTGAAGCTGCCACAAACAGATTCTCGGATGAGAACCAGATTGGCCGTGGCGGATTTGGGGTGGTTTATAAGGTATAAAACATGTTTGTGCTAAATTATGAGTAACACATAATTCATTTTATGATGAAGTAGTTAACTGGTCTATTCCAATGTTTTTTTAGGGTGTCCTCCCTAACGGACAGGAGATAGCTGTGAAGAGGTTGTCAGTAACCTCCTTGCAGGGTGCAGTAGAGTTCAGGACTGAAGCTGCTCTTGTGGCCAAGCTTCAGCATAGAAATTTAGTGAGACTTTTGGGATTTTGTTTGGAGGGGCGGGAGAAGATCCTTATCTATGAATACATACCGAACAAAAGCCTTGATCACTTTCTATTTGGTATGTACTATTTCTACTCTTTTATTACTTGACATCTCAATAATTGTAGTGATTGATTTCCCTAAAGAGACTGATATGATACCTCATAAGCAGAATCACTTCATTGTGTTCACATGATGATATCTTTATCCTTATTAAACAGCAGTCACGTTAATAGTTGTATAACAGGAAATTTTAGTCACTTTCCTGTTGCTAATATAGGTATTTCCTTTTTGCAAACATTGTAGACCCTGTCAAGCAAAGAGAGTTAGATTGGTCAAGACGCTACAGCATTATAGTTGGTATCACTCGAGGAATTCTTTATTTACACGAAGATTCCCAACTTAGAATCATACATCGTGATCTAAAAGCTAGTAACATTTTACTAGATAAAAATATGAATCCAAAGATTTCAGATTTTGGTATGGCAAAAATTTTCCAAGCAGAACAAACTCAAGTAAATACAGGAAGGATTGTTGGGACTTAGTAAGTATAATGTCTATGTTTCATCTTCTTCCATGTTTTAACATATCATTGGTTAATTTAAGAAGGAAAGAAAGTGTGTTCTTTCCAAAAAAATTATTGTTCTTTTCCAATAGCGGTCTCTATTGTTGTTTTTCAGTGGTTACATGTCTCCAGAATATGCAATGCACGGACAATTTTCAGTGAAATCAGATGTGTTCAGCTTCGGTATCTTAGTTTTGGAGATTGTGAGTGGCAAGAAGAATACTGATTTATATCAATCCAAACACCTTGATGACCTCTTAAGTCTTGTGAGTACAGATAAATTTTTCTTCGACTCTACTAGTACCAAGCTTATAGCTTCAATTCTTAGTTACACACTATTTCATTGGGTGAGGAAATTATATATTCCTAGTTTAAGTACTAACATTTCACTACGACAGGCTTGGAAGCATTGGACAGAGCAAACACCTATGGAGTTTCTGGATCCAACTCTGAGAGGTTCTTATTCAAGAAATGAAGTAAATAGATGCATCCATATTGGATTATTATGTGTTCAGGAGAGTCCATCTGACAGACCATCAATGGCCACCATTGCACTTATGCTGAACAGTTATTCAGTTACCATGTCAATGCCACGACAACCAGCATCTTTCCTGCGTGGAAGAAGTCCTAACAGGCTAAACCCAGCGCTTGACTCAGATCAGTCTACCACCAGTTCAATTCCATGGTCTGTGAATGAAGTATCCATTACGGAATTATACCCTCGCTAAAGGATTTTTTTTCATGTTTTCTTCAATCAATTCAGTGTACCATCAAATCTTTCCAAACTATGGTGTTACTTTCAAACGTACCTAGCAGATATACATAGTAAACCTAAATGGCTCAAAGGGTTCTGTCTAAAATACGTCATGCTGGATCTTTTTTTTTCGAAGCACAGGGTTGATTTCCTGATGGAATCCTTTTTCTTGCCCGCATTATGCTGGTTAAACGAAGTGCTTCCAAATGCAAGTATCTAGTTCTCCAATACTGTAACAGATCACTTCAAATTATGATTGTGACGTTAACTGTCTCTGGATGGAGAATTTATGCATGCTATAGAACCAGTATATGAAACTATATACAGCTTTGACTGTTGCCACCGTCTTTCAAAGAGCCTTATAAGTGAAAACCCGTATTTTGTGCAAGGAAAGTGAGGTTGCCCATTCTAATGGGGCGTGCCAGAAGTTTGAATATTGAGGACTTACTGTTCATTTCTGCGGACACATTTCAGTGTGGTACAACTTTGAATCAACCATTTGTTGATAGAGACACTTCTCTCTTTAAATCTTGAAATTTAAAAGGATAGGTGAAAAGTCTTAGCCGAGCATCTTGTCATAACTACGAGACTTGCTGGTCTGCTCTGTTAGGAGAACAAGTCCACCCCAGCCCAGCTGTACATTGTCCCTTTAGGCACTAATAATTTTCCATATATGATATTTTGATTTGTCAAGTGTTTTGAGGATTAATTTTGATATCTCATGTTTGTATTATTTTTTATACTATTTTGATATGCTGCAAATGATAGATGATATAATGAATGCTAATTTACTTGACATGTCTTTGGTATGTAGTGATACTTAACCTATCAAAACTTTATATAAAAAAGCTTCTAGCCTTTTGGCAGGAAATTGCTTTAAGATGATCACTTAAGATGATTTTTAAATTTGTTTCAAGAGAAGGTGTTCTGAGGTGCAAAATGTCAAGATAACAAGTGCGTTGCCTGCCACTGTAGAACTCTGGAGTTCCCTTTTAAAATCGCAATCGATCCTCCCCAAATAAAGAAATTGACTTTGGCTTTATTTCATGCATAATGTGACAATAAATTTCAATACATCAGATTGACAACAATACGAAAGATCTTTATATCTCTCAATTGTGTCATCTGACTTATGCTTCATTTTATAAAACCATTTACAACCTGTAGTCATTTTGTTAGAAGGTAAATCAATGATATTTCAAGTGTTATTTTTCTCCAAAGCTTTTGAGCATGACTTTGGCTGACATGAGAAGAAAATGATATAATAAATCTGGGATATTTAGAAGAAAACTTATTATAAGATAAAATCAAGACAAGAGATATAAAGTGCTTGGAGAATAAGTAATGATAAGAGATGCGCAATACAGGTCTTTGTAGCTGCCTGCTGGATCAGTGAGGGACAAAAATATAAGATTGTGTTTGTGAGAGGTTTGTATTTGAAGAAAAGAAGAAATAGTAGGTAAAGAATGATTTACATTACCTATAACACAATGATTATGAACAGTAGAAGAAGTCGTAACAATTTGATTCATATGCACATCAACAATGGAATTTGATGATCCTTAACTAACCTGTTGTTGATGTAAATTCAATAAAGTTTGATACGTTAAACAATGAGCTTCATTTTATTGCTTCATGGATATGAGTGATCTTAAAAAAAATTTCACAGCATTCCCTATATCTACCACAATATTATTAATAACCTTTCCTTGAGGTTTATAAAGCACGTGACCAGAAAAGTAACCATGTTTCTCATAACATTCCTCTATTGTGTGCCTACTAACACCAGAATAAAGTTCACTATAAATCCCCTTAAAAAAAACTACATAATCCATCAATAGTATACTCTGTCAAATTGAAATTGAAAAAAAAAATGTATTATTCATGATCCTACTCCGTTATTTCAGTGTTTCCAAGTTGAGAATAAAGAGTGATTTAAGATTGGTTAAGGCGGTGAGCCATCAAAAAACTTTGCTTTGTTCTTTGTGCTTATAATTGTGAGCATTCATATGCTACATGAATTATAATTTGTGAAATCCAATAATAGTGAAACTAAAACTGTAGTTGGGTTTTCTTCAAGATGTATGAATATTTAGAGATTGATCCCTTTAATCTTTGCGCTTATAATTGTGAGTATTCATACATTATAATCTGTGGGATCCAATAATAGTGAAACTAAAACTGTTGTTGGGTTTTCTCCAAGACGTATGAATATTTAGAGACTGGTCCCTTTAAAAATCCATGCTGCTAGAAACGAAAGAAAATATAATAATCTTGGAAATGGGAGAAACCATATGCACACTCTTAAGGGTAAAAAACTCTAATATCATATTGAATAACAATAATATCATAGTTGACGAGAAAATAATAAAAGAAAAAAAATATTAAATATATTATTTGGTTCGTTGAAAATGACGGGTACTGTTCACGGGTCGAGTGTTAGAAGTTAAATATATTAAATTTCGATATTGTCTCGATATTGAGCACAATGTAATTTTGAAGTTAATAAGATATGGACAGTAATTAATGGAACATGTGTACTTAATCTCAATCGTTACATACACAACGCCAGTTTAGGATAAGATACTTTATCTTATTTGTGTACTTGACAAGCTTCATTACCCCCAAAAATAGAAAAAGGAGAAGTTGATATAAACTACTCTTTTTCATTTATAAATAATCCTAAATTCAGAATGGAGAGGGAGAGACTTCCGACCTCAAAACAATCAACTTTTTTTTTCTATAAAAAATTATTATTATTGTTTCTAATTAGAAAAGAGAGTAAAAAATTATATTCATAGAAAAATATAAGTAGAATAAATGTAATGGTATTGACAATGAGTTAAGACTAATAAGTTTCTAACATAAAAAATCTCCTCAAAAAGATTTTGACCCATGTATTGCTATTTAACCTATCTTGAATGTCCTAAAAATATAATTTATTATTAAGTCCATATTTATTACACACATTGTTATTTTGCAACAAAGGAAAATTACTAATTTGAGTCTGAAATGTCTTTCATTCATATATTCTAACTCATCTCTGTCAAAACTCAACTGTATCTAGAAGGAAAAAGGAAAACTATTCTACCCCGTCTCAAATATTTATCAAAGTCAATTCGTTTTTATCAACAATGTCAAATACTTACATCTCAAACAAACCGATTTTAAAATATGAAAGTGAAATAAATATTTTAAATAGACTTTCGAAATATGATTTTATCTTCTAAAATTTCAAAATATTATTTTATATTGTACTTTTAAAATTAATGATAACATTAAATTATATATGTAATACATGGTAGAAAGCTCAATACTCATTACGTGAACTTAAAAACAAAAAAAAAACAAGTTCCAACCTATGTAAGTATTTGTTTTACCTACCTCGCACACCGGTTCCTTCTTTGCATCTCTCAAAAACAGTTATCAAAGTTACTTTATTCTACGAATTAGTGTTACACTTACGCCTCAACGTTAGGTGATTTTCGTCAAACTATTCAGCACTTTAACAATTTTTTTCCATAGAACTGTAACACAAAACAGAGACACTGTTTGATTTTATTCAAATCGTTCCAAATTTACAAAATTTGATTAAACTTTTAACAAAAAGGTAAAGTCCTAACATTGACTTGTATCCGAGGGGTGAAGTCATTCATGGCATTTATTTCCATTACAAGACTCATCAGCAGAATCTCATAAGCACACTGAAAGATTAAGTGTCAGAACAAAATCTACTTTTTTTTGTACCTCTTCGAGATGTACATCTTGAAATCCTCTTCAACCCACTTGCTAATTCTCTCCCTGTTTGTTCTGTTTCTAAACTCTGCAAGTGAAGCTGCTCCTACATACAGCGCACATGCCTGCACAAACGATGGATCCTTTTACCGACCCAACACAACATTCCAAACCAACTTGAACCTCCTTCTCTCATCCCTCGTCTCCAACGCCACCCTCCACGACGGTTACTACCTCACCAACATCTCCCTCGGAGCCCCTGGCGAGGTCAAGGGGCTCTTCCTCTGCCGCGGCGACGTCACCCCCTCCGTCTGCCTCGACTGTGTCGCCGCCGCGGCTGACAACATCACGCGCCTCTGCACCAACCAAACAGAGTCTGTAATATGGTATGACGAGTGTATGGTGCGCTACTCCAACCTTTCCTTCCTCAACAACATAGTCCCAAGTATTAGCTACAGTTCCCAACAGAGCGTTCCTGACTCCGATATCACTAGCTTTATCGATTTTCTTGCTTCCGCGCTGAAGGGTGTGGTGCAGGATGCCCTGAATTCTCCTTTGGGTAAAATGTTCGCCACAAGAGAAGAGAATTTCAAGAGCTCAATGAGTCTGTACACCCTGGCGCAGTGTAGGCCTGATTTAACCGCCTTTGACTGCAACATGTGCTTAACAGGCGCCATCAGTACCCTCGGTGATGGAAAACGAGGTGCACGCAACCTGCTTCCTAGTTGTAATGTCAGATATGAATTGTACCCTTTTTACAATGTTTCCGCCGTCTCCACTAAACCAGAATCTCATTCCCCATCTTCAGGTATCAAAGTTTTATAGCATATTAACATGTACTAAGCTCATATGCAGTTCCTTAATAATTTAGCATTCTCTAATCAAATTAGAGGTTTACATTCATAATTTGCATTAAAAATCAGTATAATTATTAAGGTAAAACTATAATTCTGGCTGTAGAATAAGGCAGAAGTGAATCTCAGCTTTGTTCTTGGAATATAAACATGTTAGTGTCTAAATTCCAACAACCTTGTTAATGGGGTGTCTTAGAAAGTGATGAACGTGTACAGGAAAACGCAGTATCTCTATAATTCTGGCTATTGCTGTCCCAATTGTTGTTGTGGTGGTACTTTTCACTGTTGGCTTCTGCTTCCTACGCAAGAGGGCAAGCGATAAATACAGTAATTCTTTTGTCCAGGAGGATTCAAGTAACCTCTCTTTCTTCGTCAAAGTGATTATGTAATCTGTCTCACTTGCCTTTAATTGGGTTGCTGATGATTACTGTCTTTCATTGCTGTATAGTTGTGGATGGTCTTACCGATGTGGAGTCCTTGCAATTTGGCTTGGCTACGATTGAAGCTGCCACGAACAGATTTTCGGATGAGAACAAGATTGGGCAAGGTGGATTTGGGGTTGTTTATAAGGTGTGAAGCATGTTTATGCTAAATCTTGAGTAACACATTTCATTTTATGATAAAGTACTTAACTGGTCTATTCCAATGCTTGTTTTTAGGGTGTCCTCCCTGACGGACAGGAGATAGCTGTGAAGAGGTTGTCAGTAACCTCCTTGCAGGGTGCAGTAGAGTTCAGGAATGAAGCTGCCCTTGTGGCCAAGCTTCAACATAGAAATTTAGTGAGACTGTTGGGATTTTGCTTGGAGGGTCAGGAAAAGATTCTTATCTATGAATACATACCGAACAAAAGCCTTGATTACTTTTTATTTGGTATGTACCTTTTTGTACTTTTCTTATGTGACATCTCAATCAGTGCAGTGATTGATTGCCCTCAACAGACTAATATGACACCTCATAAACAGAATCACTTCTTGAACATCAACTTTGGAGGGATAATAGCTTTGTCTAAATGGGAATTATTGTAATTTAGCTATTTTAATCTGGGTATTTCATTTTGACAAATTTTGTAGATCCTATAAAGCAAAGAGAGTTGGATTGGTCACAACGCTACAAGATTATCGATGGCATTGCTCGAGGAATGCTTTATTTACATGAAGATTCTCAACTTAGAATTGTACACCGTGATCTCAAAGCTAGCAATGTTTTACTAGATGAAAATATGAATGCAAAAATTTCAGATTTTGGTATGGCAAAGATTTTCCAGGCAGATCAGACTCAAGTAAATACAGGAAGGATAGTTGGGACTTAGTAAGTCAAAGTTCTTTATGTCATGTCCTCTTGCATATATAACTTATGTTATACATATGTTCTTTCCAGAATTTTTGCTGTTTTGTTTTTCAAATGAGGGGATTATATTGTTGTTACAGTGGTTACATGTCTCCTGAATATGCAATGCGTGGTCAGTTTTCTATGAAATCAGATGTCTTCAGCTTTGGTGTCTTGGTTTTGGAGATTGTGAGTGGCAAGAAGAATACTGAATTTTATCAATCCAATCACGCTGATGACCTCTTAATCTTTGTGAGTATAAGCAATAGTAATATCTTTTCTTCTGCTCTGCTGATGCCATGGTTAGCTGCAATGCCTAGCTACAGACTATTTAAGTGGGTGAGGAAATGAGAGATTTCTAGTTTAAGCACTAACATTATACTACCACAGGCTTGGAAGAAATGGACAGAGCAAACACCTATGGAGTTTCTGGATCCAGCTCTGAGAGGTTCCTGTTCTAGAAATGAAGTAAACAGATGCATCCACATTGGTTTATTATGTGTTCAGGAAAATCCATCTGACCGACCATCAATGGCCACCATTGCACTTATGCTGAATAGTTATTCAGTTACCTTGTCAATGCCACGACAACCAGCATCTTTTCTGCGTGGAAGAGGTCCTAACAGGCTTAACCGAGGACTTGACTCTGATCAGTCTACCACCGATCAATCTACTTACTGTTCAATTCCATGGTCTGTGAATGAAGTATCCGTCACTGAAGTATACCCTCGCTAAAGAATGATTATGTTTTCTTCAATCAATCTAGTTATGCTCAAATCTTGTCAAACTATGGTGTATCTGTTATACTATTCTAGCAGATTTATATTGTAAATATCAATAGCTAAAGGAATCCTATCCCTGCTTCGTGCTGGATGACCATGCAGAGTAGATAAAGCAAGATGCCACGGGAAAGACCTAAATAATTTACAATCCTGAGCAATGTTGGTTTTGGAGCATTGGGTTGATTTAATGAGGGATTATTATTTCTTGCCCTCATTATGCTGGTTGAAATTAGTGCTCCTAAATGCAAGTATCTAGCTCTCCAGCACTACAATACAGATATTAGCTAGTATATAATCCTAATAGGAGATCACTTTAATTATGATTCTGATGTCAAACTGGGTTCATAGTTTATGCAGCCTATAGTCTCCGTACTATAAAATCTATAGCTTTGACTGTCGTGAGCATTTCAAAGAGCCCTGTAAGAGAAAATTAAAAATCCTTGTTTTGTGCAAGGAAACTGAGGTTGCCCATTCTATGGTAGGGGCATGCCTTAACTTTGAAAAGTCAGGACTTACTGTGCAATTTTGTGGATATTTTTCACTGTGGTACGAGTTTGACTAAACCTTGTTACTATTGTTAAATTCTCATCGAATATGATATTTTGAGTAATCGCTGAAGTTTGAACTCCTAATATATGAGTTTGCCAACTACGAAATGAAGGTCTTCTAATAGTATAGAAAGCGGCAATAAATATAATTCCAACAAATGTAAACTTACAGTATAGAGAGTGGGGATAGAGAACTCTCTGTGTGAGCTATGCCAAGAAGATGAACAATCACTCATCTATCTATCAGTTATAAAGTAACTCTCTCTATGACAGGTGGGTGGTAGTAATGTCAATAAGACACTATCGTTTTAAGAATCATTTTCAATATTTTCATTTCATAGAACTTAATACAAACCAAAATAAGGTGTGGAAAGGACTTTGGGTACCACTCATATGCGAGATATGGAGTCAGATAAATAAAATTATTTTTAAGCAGAGAAAGGTTTTTGGTGAAGAAATCTTTTGTATGAAACAGTTAAAAGTATGGTTATGAATGAGATATAAAATCCTTAGAATAACTTTCTCTTATCCTAATTGGTTCAACTGTCCAGTTCAATTTTTGAAAACACTACGAAATACTGATAATCAGATAGGCTTGGGGAAGATCATGGAGAGGATAGTAGGCTGCTGTAATAGGTTAGAGAAGAGTTTTGAAAAGCTTCGATTAAATGGGTAATTGCTTATTTGATCATTGCACTGTTGCATTCTAACCTGGTCTGTGATGAGATAAATTTGTTGTTATCAGTGTTTAACCACAAGTGGGCTGTATTGGGGCGAGTTCTCTGATCTAGAGCGAGGGATTGCGTTCTTTGTCTTTCACATATGGCCAAAGGTGGTGCAGAAAGGTGCCACGTCAGCAGTGTAGAGATGAAGTTAATTGGTAGCAGTGGAGCAATAATGAAGGTGAAGGGAGGTTGTCCATCATGAAAGTCCTATTACTAAGAAGGAATAACTTAAATGCAAGTCAAACTATGTCAAATAATTTGTAAAATTTGCTACAATACATCCTTTAAAAGCTATACAACTATATAACAGTGCGTCTATGTCCAACCTGATGAGTTAAATCAAAGGGTTAAAATAGATATAGGAACAAGTGCAAACGAGCATCTTAACTCTATCATTGTACCGCGGATCATGAAGCATGGTTTCTTTTTATGTCAAATGAATCCAGTATAATAGATAATATATTTTGAAAATCCCTGATCTATATTTTATAATTAGATGTAAAGTAATTTTTATATAAGATTCAGTTAGACTTAAAAATCAATAAGTATCTATATCCAAATCAGATAACATGTATAGCATTTGTTACAATGAAGAAGACGATGCTAAATGTAGGAAATCAGGAGTTATAGCT
>Ga0123340_1003618_pt1 | contig 14525 bp, 13 predicted proteins | sample SirMexnodulemix_FD_89961 | JGI IMG/M metagenome (GOLD analysis project Ga0123340, IMG submission 89961) | Root nodule microbial communities of legume samples collected from Mexico - Siratro Mexico nodule mix | ecosystem: Host-associated > Plants > Roots > Nodule | place: Mexico: Nepantla... | reverse complement strand
ATCAAAGTATTGTTATGGTTAAGGAACATGAATGTGGTTTACATTTTTCAACGAATGAGGTAAATGAATTTACTTATATTGAATGTTTTTATTGGATAAATTGGGATAGTGACTTTGAAATTTTGTTATTTAGGTATTTCTTACTAGTGATAATTTACTTGAATGGGTGTGGAAGGTTGCTTTTCGTCTTGGATTTGTGGTTGTCATATTGAGATCTGATAAGACAATTGGTCAACAAGGAAGGAAGACATTTGTATTGTTAAGGTGTGAAAGGAGTGACAAATATAGAAAATACAGGAATGATTTGGAGGTTAGCATAACAGGGACAAGAAAGTGTGATTGTCCATTTAGATTGCGGGGTAAACCCATTTCAAATGGAGAAGGGTGGGTGTTGAAGGTGATATGTGGATTACATAATCATGATCTTACTGAGACATTAGTTGGATACCCTTATGCTGGTAGATTAAAACCTGTTGAACATGCTTTGGTTGTTGACATGACAAAGAGTCTTGTGAAGCCGTCAAATATATTGTTGACTTTGAAACATAACAATGAAGACAATGTGATAACAATCAAGCAATTATATAATGCTAGATATACATACAAGAGGTCCCTAAGAGGATCAAGAACTGAGTTGCAACAATTAAGGATGTTACTGGAACGTGACAATTATATTCACTGGAGTAGGTGTCATGAGTATTCAGAGGTTGTGAGTGATATCTTTTGGACACATCCTGATTCAGTTAAGTTGTTGAATGCATTTAGCATTGTTGTATTGATGGATAGTACATATAAAACCAACAAATATAGGCTTCCTTTGCTTGAAATAGTTGGTGTGACATCCACCGGGTTAACTCTTTCAGTTACTTTTGCGTTACTGTCAACAGAACGTGAAAATAACTTTATATGGACATTACAGAGACTGAAAGGGTTGTTTTTTAGGGGAGATGTGTACCCTCAAGTCATTGTTAGTGACAAAGATCTAGCTATGATGAATGCAATCAGTGTTCTTTTTCCTGAAGCAACTAACATACTATGTCGGCTTCACATTAACAAAAATGTTAAAGCCAAATGTAAAATGTTCGTTATTCTAGGGAGGCATGGGACATTGTAACGAATGCATGGGGAGCTGTGGTGGACTGTCATAAATGTGATGCATATGATGAAATTGTGAAAGACTTTGAATCTGTTTGTTCATCTTGGCCATTGTTTGTTGATTATGTGCAGAAGACATAACTCATTTCTCACAAGGAGAAATTTGTTAGGGCCTAGACAGATAGGGTCATGCATTTGGGCAACACTACCTCAAATAGGTATATTTCTTAATATTTTTGTAAAAAGAAGTCATTGCTAGGTGAATTATATAAGATATTACAGGTGTTTTTTTGTGTTACAGGGTTGAACAGGCTCATTGAAATCTTAAACGTATATTGCAAAATAGCATGGCAGATTTGTGTACTTGTTGGGATGCAATCAACAACGTCCTTATTCTTCAGCATAATGAAATTAAAGCTTCTTTTGAGATGAGTATCCATGTCATTGGTCATACCTTCATCCTGACATTATACAAACATTTGGTGGATGTTGTTAGCAAGTATGCTTTGGTGCAAATAGCTAAAGAAGTACTAAGAGTTAATGAAGTGGGTTTTGATAGTCAGCATTGTGGTTGTGTCCTCAGATCTACCCATGGATTGCCATGTGCTTGTTTATTAGCTAGATATCAGTTCGGTGTCATACCACTTAATGAAGTTCATGTTATATGGACTAGACTAAGCTTTTCAGACATTTCTTCAGATCAGTCATCTTCCGAGTTGTCAATTCAACAAGAATTTGATGTCATTGCTAATCGATTCAAAGAGCTTGATATGGGAGGAAAACTTACAATTAAGAACAAACTGTGTGAGATTGCTTATCCTGATATGACATCCATGTGTCTGCCGAGAGAGAAAGTCAAAACTAAAGACTCATAAACTCGTCAACAAAAAAATGTAGGAGAGGTCAACAAAACGTAACTCATCTTATTTTGAGCATGTTGATAAAATTCATTCAATCGATGATAGTTGCTCTAAGGGGTCTAAGGGATCTAAAGGGAAATCAAAGTTGGCACTCGATTCAAATGTTGTTCCAATGCTTGATCAATTTCATCCAGTGACTCACCCATTTATCAAAGCAGTCATTGATGTCAATGCAGATGGAAATTGTGGATATCGTTGTATTACTGCACTTTTGGGTATGGGTGAAGAATCATGGTCATTGGTTCGAACGGATTTGTACAAAAAACTTTGTGCTTGGCGTGATGAATATGCTGCCATTTTAGGTAGACTTGATCGAGTTGAGGAACTGAAGAAGTCATTGCTGGTTGAAGGATCGTCAACTGTAAGTACTTTTTGCTTAAATTCATCGTTTAAGTAATGTAGATATAGTATAATGATCATAATATGTCAATTTATAAACATGCAGGTTGGTGTGGACAAATGGATGACGATTCCAGACATGGGTTATGTCATTGCTAGTAGATATAATATCATATTAGTTTGCTTATTACTAAAGCAGAACATAACCATCTTTCCCTTAAGAAGTACACCTCCAAATGCAGTACATTTGCATCGGATAATATGTATAGGCCATGTGTATGTGTCACATTTTGTCCAAGTACGTGTAATAATTAATTTTGAATAACGCAACCATTTTGAATAATGCAACGATTTGCAATAAAGCAACCATTTTTTCCCAAGTCATATTACAGGAAGGTTGTCCTTTACCTACAGTTGACATGTTTTGGTCGAAGTATTGTTATGCAGACGCAAGATTGTGGTCATCGTTTTACGTGGCTCGCTTGCAAACTTTTACAAACATGTTACAAGCTAATCAGTTCCATATCAATCTTGGAGATGATTGATTATTGTAAAACTATTATTCGAAGTTATTCATGTTCATTTAAATATTATTTACTTCTTATAAAAAGTTCTAAATAAAAAAACATTAAATATTCCACATATTACGAATAAAAGATGTCCAAATAGGATCAAGTGTTATTCCACATAATATAACACAAAATATAAAAGATAATATAGTATCACACACATTTAGTAATATAACATCAAATACAAATAACAATATGGGTCATGCCCTCCTGCCATGCACTGCTCTCGAACAACATGTATATACAGCTCCCTCACAAGCACCTCGTCGGGCTATCTCCAATGCATCTTGAGTGCTCTGATAAGCTGTAATGCCTTCACTCACCTGGCGACAATCAATCATCTTTTGTAGGATGTTTACGATACGTCTAAATAAACCTTGCAAAATGAAATTAATGGACATTAAGCAAAGCAAACAATAACATCAATTTTAACAAGATTACTTACTGGACCATGGTCCTCATATGCTGGGGGCTATGGGTCTATGTCAGCTGGACTACGAGGACGAGCTCGGGATGCCACATGCGGTCAATCCTCTTCAGGGCGAGGACTAATGAATGGATGAGAGATACGCATAAACCAATCCATGTAGTCAACTAAGCATGCATGTGGCTGGGAAGCTGCGGTAAGACCACTGACCAAATGATCAGCAAAATGTAGCCACCTATAGTCGATATCCTCAAAAACACCACCGTCATATCACAAAACAGTATCTGGAATCCTCTGCTCGTACCCAAACTGCCGCAATACACGATCTGGCATATATCTCTGAATGTTCACCCCATACCGGATTAAAACCCCGAAATAATTATATCGACTCAAATGGTCACTATATGGCATCCAAATAAGGTCACTATATGTCAACCGGTCTAAATGGGCCCTAACCTCAACGTAGCTCAAAATATGACATCCCACAACATACCGAGCTGCCTGTGACATCGCCTCATCATATCTGGAATTCACTGTCTTTTTTCCTATAGAGTGAAAGTGCTCGTAAATCCATGCCTACGTTTTTTTAAAATAAATCAAACTTAACTATTTTCAATAAACAAAGATATATAAAGTTAATTACATTTAAATAAATGAACAATAACACTTTACCTGAACAAGAGTAATGAAGCCAGCCAACTGTTTTGTATTACCAAGACATGCGTCCCGTAATTGCTCATACGTGTATGCTAGAGTAGCTGCTCCCCAAGCCCATTGTCCACACATGTCAAGGTCTCTAAATAGTGAAAGGTAGTAGACAAAAATCCAAGTCGCACTCTTATTTTCAAATATAGTGCACCCCAGCACATGCAATAAGAATGCTCTGGCAGCATACTCCCATGCCCATCAATGCAACACTGCTCGTATACCTCCCTCAACCAACTCATTCTTACTTGGGGACCCTAACTCTCTTTCAACTCTTCATTTGCTTTAGTTTCTGAAACCCCTAATAACTCTATCAGCAAGTCTTTCGCTTCATCATATGATAAAGCTTCATATGTCGGGAATTGTCCCACAATAGGAATATGAAGAATAGACGACACATCATCTAATGTGATCGTCATCTCTCCTACAGGCAAATGGAATGAGTTTGTATCTTTATGCCATCTCTCAACAAAGGCTATAATTAAGCCTTTGTCAGCAACTTCATACCCAATACTGCATAGAGGGAGCAATCCAGATTTTTCTACAAAACCATACACTTGTGGATGAGGAATGCCAAATTTATTTAATTTTCTATCGTTGGAGATCAACTTCAGCTCTCCCCATTCCTATACAAAACCATAAAACAATACAATTCATATTTATAACTGCCAAATTAAATTTAAACCAACAAAACAATACAAAAACTTTTAAATATTTTACCTCACCAGCCCATAGCCTATATGTAATATGATCAGCATAACTAACCAAAACAAAAGGATCAGAAGGACCTCCTGGGAACCCTACTGCATCATCATGAGGAGGAACATTCTGAACAATAGCAGGTCCAGCTCCATCACGCCTATCCCCTCGCCTCACAGAGGCTGTCAGTCTCTCTCGACCTTCAGGCTGAGATGAACCTTCTCTAGTTCTCGCCATAATCCTGAAATGAAGCATACATATAAACTTACAATTCAAACAAACAACAAGACATTCAAAATTTCAAGTCTCCTACGGTTTGTACAAATCGTAAGCCATTCCTAAGTCCGAATGACTTACGGTTTGTACAAACCGTAAAGTAGTAGAAATGTTATATTGTTTTACGGTTTGTACAAACTGTAGGTAATTCGGAATTTTGAGTGACTTACGGTTTGTACAAACTGTAAAACAATATAACATTTCTATTGTTTTACGATTTGTACAAACCGTAAAACAGTATAACATTTTTATTGTTTTACGGTTTGTACAAACCGTAAGTCACTCAAAATTTTGAATGGCTTATGTTTTCTACAAACCCTAACATAGTTTAACAGTTAAAAAAAACGCCACCACTGCCGTCCTCCGCCTCCAATCCACCATAACTACCTCTACAATGCAAAATTCAACTTACAAGGATGCTTACCTTCTTTTCAATTGCTTGAATGGGTGCTAAAATGGTGGAAGTGGAGGTTAGGACATTGCGAAACGTGAAAACTGTGAAGCAAGGTGCAGGATGTCAATGGAGAACCAACCCAACAACCAAGGTGCAATGAATGTCAACCACAAGTAGATCTGTAGTGGCAAAGTGGGGTACGAGCTCTGGCAGTGGAGGTGGAGGTGCAGCCGCCGTCAGTGGAGTTCGAATGGGGTGCAGAGGCAAAGTGAAGGAAGAAAGAATGTGAAGGGTGTAAATGAAGGTGGAGGATATTATGGAATACAAATATTTTACAAAAGGGTTAAATGGTAAATTTGCTTGGACTATGGAGGTGCAGGAAGAAGCAGTTAAATTATCAAGGATGTTCTAGTGTGTTTGGAGAAAAATGGTGAGTGAGAAGGGATAATTGGTGTCATACAAGTTGGGCTTTTTGCTTCCTACACCCCATAATTACTAGCTGAACTCGATTTTAAGAGAAAAATTATTAAATGCCTCCACTCGCTACACCACGTCTCGTTGTCACTGTCACACATTTTCAAACTTTACCTCCATTTTCCATGGTTGTTGCACTATTTGAGAGGAAGAAGAAGAGGCAGCGTGTAATATCGGAAAACTCATTATCGAATGTATTATATATGTGCTTGAAAGGTTGTTTAGGAAATTTTATTTTAAAATTTTTGTTTCAAAATGCATATTATATGTTTTCGAAAGTTTAATCTAAAAGTTCTGAAAATCTTCTTCTTCAGGCTCATTTGACAAAATATTTCGTATGTTCAGAACTTTTTTTTTCTTGAAATCTTATTCTAGAAAATTTGTTGTATTTTATATATTTTGTTAAGTTTGTTTCAAAAAACTTATTTCAAATATCTTTTTACAAATTTGGTTCTAGAATCATGCTCTAGAAATTCCAAAAGGCTTGGAGCAGAAGATTTCCAAAAGAGATAATCCGGAAGTCACCTGCACGAAAAATTTTGAAGAGCGTGTAGTTAGATATTATATGGGTGTAGAAAAAAAGAGATGGAGTTGGCCTGTCATATAAGTTTTACTTGGACCCATTTACTACTTCCTTGAGCTAGCCCGCGTTAGTTTTGTTCATCTACACTTTCAATTGCTATTTACACTCGCCGAAATTTGTTTTTACATTTCCTTTCTTTCGTTTTTATCACCAAATATACGCTTTATCAAGGAACAGTATAACCGCCAAACCCTTTTCTTTCAATTTTCTATATTTTTTTCTTATTAAAGGTATATAGATTTTACCTTAATTCGTCTCATTGCACTTTTCATCAATATAGTTATAAAATATTTTTATCAAATTTTTAGTTTTTGTGTTAAAAAAATAGAGGTATATTTTGTTGTTTTCATCATTTTAGAAAAATAATTTTGGGGCAAATTCTGAAATGTAATTTTTGAAAATATTTCTTAAAGTACATTTTTGAAATTGTTCTTATAATTTAGTTTGAAACTTTTAGCAAATAGGAAAAAAAATAGGTTTAAAGTGTACTTAATTTGCTAGTATTATTTTTTTGACCTTTGGTTTTTAATTATTATAGAAGGTAAATGGAAAGAGATGAGAAAAAATAAGATAGAACGCTTAATATAGAAAAAGGAAAATATTGTTAGGACCTTTAATCAAATGAAGTTGTATCATTGTTGGTCTTTAGTTATTGAAGAAGGTAAATGGAAAAAGAGAGATGAAGAAAAATAAGATAGAACATTGTAAAATATGAAAGAAAAGTGTTGTTAGGACCTTTAGTAAAATGAAGTTGTATTAGATGGACGTAAAAAAAATAGAGGTATATTTTGTTGTTTTCATCATTTTAGAAAAATAATTTTGGGGCGAATTCTGAAAAGTAATTTTTGAAAATATTTCTTAAAGTACATTTTTGAAATTGTTCTTATAATTTGGTTTTAAACTTTTAGCAAATAGGAAAAAAAAATAGGTTTAAAGTGTACTTGATTTGCTAGTATTCGTTTCTTGATCATCAATTTGGTCTTTAGTTATTGCAGAAGGTAAATGGAAAGAGATGAGAAAAAATAAGCTAGAACGCTTAATATAGAAAAAAGAAAGTATTGTTAGGACCTTTAATAAAATGAAGTTATATCATTGTTGGTCTTTAGTTATTGAAGAAGGTAAATGGAAAGAGGGAGATGAGAAAAAATAAGATAGAACATTGTAAAATATGAAAGGAAAGTGTTGTTAGGACCTTTTGTAAAATGAAGTTGTATTAGATGGACGTAAAAAGTACATTCTTCAATAGTTTCATCAGGGAATAAGTTTATGTGGAACAACTCTTAAAAGAAAAGTGTTGCGACCTTCAATAAAATGACAGTGTATCAGATAGGTGTAAAAAGTGCATTTCTTGATAAACTAATTAAGAAACAAGTTTATGTGAATAACTCTCTGGGTTTGAGAGTTCTACCTTTTTTACCATGTTTTTAAATTAAGTAAAACTTTTTATGGCCTCAAACAAGCTTCTACAACATGGTATGAGAGTTAAAGCACTTTCTTAATAAAAGATGGGTTTAAACATGAGACCAAACTCTATTGCTAACTGACAAGGTAATCTTGACAAAATTGATATAGACGAGTTATCAACCCAAAAAATTTCATGCCTTATGATTGTCAAAGAAGATAATTGAATTTGACATAAGAAGTATGGACATGCTAGTTTAAGGTTACTCTCAAAGTGGCAAAAACACAACCTCGTAAGAAGATTTCAATTTATAATTAAAAGAGAATCATTTGTGAGTAATGTGATGCAATTCTACCCTTGGATGCTTGCATCAAGTGTATCTTCCTTGGATGTTTATAGTTTTTCACGTTGAATGGAATGGAGGCAGTGAAATAGACATGTAGAAGTGTAGAACAAGGTTTTTGAGATGGAAAAATGAAGTGAAATCTAAGTGAGGTTAGGCCAACACAATAGGAGAAAGTCCAAAGGAGAAATCTTGAAGTGGATTACTTCATAGAGAGTTCTTAAACAAGTTGAAGAGGCTCAAATTTGCTATCATTTCAATACTCATTCATAAATTGAAAATTCAAGTACAAGAGTCAGCTATTTATAGTTTTTTTAGAAGTCTAACCCTATCTTAACCCTAACCCTATGATAAGCTTCTAAAAAACCTTAAACAAGGTGGTGACAAGTGGCAAGTTGTGAATAGAGATGATCATCTCTATAGAGGGCATGACATGTGGCAATGAGACATGGAAAACATGGCATGTGGCGACACCTTGTCCTACTTTTGCACTAACCCTAGCTTGCATGGCAAGATAGGGTTTTTAACCTAAACACTAGTCCTTCTATTCTAAGGTTAGGGTTTATTCTCAACAAACCTTGGCCCAATCAGGGTTGGGTTTTGTTCTTTACAAACCTTCTCTCTTAGGCTTAGGGTTTGTTCTGCATACTACTTTTGTACATTTTTACGAAGTTGAGAAGAAGGAAGATTTTAATAATCTACTCTCCGTAAAAGAATAATCGTCTAAATGCCTTCTTTCTCCTCCTTTCTTATGACCATACTTCTTGTAGTAGGCCCAATGTGTGGTCTCTCTGATGGTCCTCCATCATCAAGTGTCAAGGGTAAACAAGTTAAAAGTTATTTCAAAAGAAAACAAAATGATATTTCTACTCAAAGACCTCTTGAGTTTATACACTTAGATCACTTTGGACCAACCAGAACTGAGTCTATTAGTGGTAAAATGTATGGTCTAGTAATTCTTGACGATTATACTACATGGACATGGGTAAAGTTTTAAAACCACAAGGATAATACTTTTAGAGTCTTTTGTAAATTCTTAAAGCACGTTCAAAATAAAAAAGGGTTATCAATTGTTGTCAGAAGTAACCATGAGGGAGAATTTGAAAATTAAAAACTTCGAGACCTTTATGAAAACTATAGTACAAACCATAATTGTTTTACATCCAGGACACCACTATAAAATGGTATTGTTGAGAGAAAGAGTCATGCTTTACAAGAAATGGCTCAAATGATGTTGAATTCTAACTTAACCTCAAGTGCTTTTAGGTAGAAGTGATTAATACAACTTGTTATTGTAGAAACAACTGGCTCTAGGGTAGGGGTTTAATAGAGCTTGAACTCAAATCACTCCAAGAAGCATGACAAAATGAATATTGTCTATAAAAAAATAGATGAAAACAAAGAGATCAATTTTTATAATGGTTCACCCCAACCACTTGGGTTATATCTAGTTCTTCCAATATAGTAAACATTTAAAAAGAGTTTACATACCTCTCCAGGTTATAGTGAGTACACAAACCTCTCTAAATTACAACGAGTACACAAACTTCTTTACGTTACATCAATCCCAATCTCCCCTTAAGATCAAACCACTTAGACAAAAAAAAAAAGAAACACTCTCAAAGAGAGAAAAACTAAAGCTCACAAGGGATTACTTCACAGTGGTGAAAAATTATGATCAATTTTTCGCACAACCCAACTTATTAGACACTTCATAGAAGCAAATATGTGTAATAGATGCTCACTCAAAGATAGAATAGATGCTCTACTAAAAACAATTTAAAATATGTTTCTTTCTCTCTTCATTCTTTTTTTTTTTCCTTTTCAAAAGGATGTTTTATTTATAGCTTTGACAAATATGTCGTTTGGAGGCTCAAAGAAGCAAGTTCAAATTGCAGTAAAACTCCAAGTCTTCAATTAGACACTTTATGTAGAACCCCAGTGCAAATTGCAATTCTTCCTTCGATTCTCTGAGTGTTTCTCTCTCTCAAATTTCTCATTGTTTCTATGAATATTCTCTCTATTTCTTTGTGTGTATCGTTCAACTCCTCTTAAGCTATGATTTTCCTCTCTTTTTATAGACACAAATTTCACGATTCAACACATTGAAGTCAGATTCAACAAATAGGAACCCTGTCGTTGAGTGCAATCAATTGAAAAGTACTCATTCTGTCTTTTGTTAAATAATTGAAGCATGCACATTCATTTTCTTGTACAAATTCAGTCACTGTCAATTAAAACCAGCGTGTAATAACCAAATAGTGCAATTAATGAACCATCCAAATAACGGTCACTGCAATCAACGTAAGTGCATTCATAAGTACATTCTGTTAATTTAAATTAAATGAATCTTTCTCAAAAAAATTACACTCGTTAGAAAAGATGGAAATAAAAGAATAAAATGGTAAAATTGAAAATTAAGCCTGAATCTTATTTCACCTGGATGAAAAAAAATCTGTACATAATATTCGTATGTAATTACAAACAAATATGGTTCGTAGGTAATTACATAACCTACATTTTTTCCAGCACTGTTGCAAAGTTCCTAATTCTCATTCATGCAATACCCAATTCAACCAGTTCATAAATTCATGATACTACGACATTGAAGCTGTTGTGAAATACTTTTTATAATTTAAAACAATCTTTAAGCAGTTCATAAATAAATTAAAAACAATATCTAAAAGTGTCAAATATTCAAATGACAACAACAAAATCCTAAGACATGCCTCATTTCTTTTTACAATACTAATCATGGGACAAATAATGTTGATTGCCCTTCATCGCATTGTGATTGTTCATTGTCCTGCTTTTGATTTTGTTGGTAACCATCTAGTTGTTGAAAAATATGTTGGGCAGCTTCAGCTGCTGAAGGGGTAGATACTGGATGACTGCACAAATAAATGCTTGGATGGATTGGAACTAGGAGTCTATATGATGAATTTTCTTTTCACTAATAGACAAGTGATCCTCACTAGTTACAAATTATTGTCTTAGTCATTCAATCTCTTCATATTCAACTTGCTTACTAGAACATGTTTATGCCTTCAGATTTAGCACTAGTGTATGGTAAAAACACGAGTAGTTTAATCATTACAAAAGATATTAATTTTAGAGGAGGTTTGTTTTTTCAGAGGTTATAAAACCTAAGGTAAATCACATACATAACATTTTGAAACCCCTGATAGCTCTCTGCAATTTCTTCATAAACCACATGAAAATTTTACATTTTAGCCTTTTTTATAAATTATATTAGTTTAAACACCTAACACAAGTTAAATTTTAAGTTTTGAGGAACGTAACACTCTGCACATCTTACCTGCACAAACAGGAAAATTCATACTCTTCATCTTCTTCAAGACATTTGTGCATTAGATACATGGATTCATTCTAGCCAAATCCACTAAGTCCACTAAAGAGATCGTGGACGTCGTGCCATATGTCTTTCAAAGTCTTTTGTCTATTCTTGACATTATCTTTTGCAATCCCTACCCACCCTAACTGGCGAAGACCTGTGACAATGCTAGTATAAGCTTGGGTGGTCCAACTTCCATCCACCCAATTACCCAGACGTGCCTCGTCTATCATAGCAGATAAAAGACGAAAGTCCATATCTGCGGTCCACTTTGTGAACTCACGGATACTGGCAGAAGACTCAGAAGAAATGCCTTTTCCACGATCCATAATGTACCTATTTCAAACAAAATTTATCCAACCATAACACAACACACAAATATTGGATTATAGAATCATGAAGTCGTGATTAATTCCTAAAGCAAGAAAAATTATCATTACGAATACAAATTGCTACAACATCTTAATTGTTCTGATAATCCATCCACATTTCATTAGTTATACGGTCTCTAATTTGTGAACCTAACCTACAATCATCCTCACGAGAGTGGGACATAGATGGTTCGACATCTTGTTCCATCAACTCCCGATCAACTTGATCAAGTATCGCCTAATTGTTGTCCACTCTACGAAGAAAGTTATGAAGAATACAATATGCTAGAATTATTTTTATCACTATATCCAACTAGTAATGCGGTTCCGTTCCACTACCTATAGTTGGGAAACGTTTTTTCAACACACCAAACATTCTTTCAGTTACATTTCAAAGCGATGAATGATGATTATTAAATAACTCTCGTGCATTTTGTGAACCTCTTCTGGAGTACTCTTTTAAATGGTATCTAACACCACAATATATGGTCATGATCTGCGACTTTAACGTAAAACCAGCATCACTGAGGTAGTATTTTCCTACAATGATTGAAATTGTACTTGTTACAAGCAACATCTAACTTAGTACTTTACATACAGTTGGCCAAATGATCCTCCAACTCACCTTCAGGTATCAGAAACGGATCCTCACGTATAAGTGCATCCTTCAAAATCCTCGAATCAGATGTTGTTCCTTCCCACCCAGCTAGAACATATGTGAATTTCATGTCGAAATCACAAGCCACAAACACATTTTGTGTTGTCCAATCTTTTCTTCCACGAAAATGAGAGGCATCCGATTGAGTGACTTTAACACGTACATGAGTACCATCTATAGCCTCAAAGCAATCCTAATATGAACAATAACATTTAATTTAATAACCTATTAAAGTTATATAATGATATATTCATAATATATTGATACCTTAAAATATGGGTAAAATCTGTTATTGTTAAAGATATAAGGTTGAACCTTGCTTCCAGAAGTTCCTTTAGGAATTCTTCCTCTAACATCAATATTGCATTCAATACATTATAAAAATGATGGGAAACTGTTTCACCACACCGATGAAAAAAAATGAATCAGTTTGGTTCTTCACATTATGTCCAATGATGTGAAGAAATTTTGTCACTTGTTCCTCCACTGTTGATCGAAATATGTCTTTCACATACCCAATTTCCCTTAATCACTAACACAAATGAATGAATGCTTCTGGACTCATTCAAATAATGTCACGACATCAGTCGGTGTGGACCAAGTATGACATTAACTCCTGCCGACGACACTCTTTTTTGGGGTACTAACTTTGTCAAACTGTTTGTCCTCCCATTTGACAGATTGAATACATTCACTGCCTACGCTACGAGGGTAAGAATCGTCATGTCAGGCACTTCGATTTGAAATTTTAGTTATTCTTCTAGGTGTGAAATAATTTACATGTCCACACCATCATTGATACCCATGTATGCCTCTTTCAAAAACAAATACCACTCCTTATTCTTGTCCATGTCAAAAGTATCTTTTCACATAAAAACCATAATAAATTATTTTCATTAATTATGACATGATACAACAAATTATAAATATAAATTATAACTCATAAATATCCTATACAAGAAATACTCACACAGTAAATACCATAAAAAAAACCTATATAATAACCCAAACCTATAACAAACTTAAATAATATTTAATACAAAATTAAATTTATTCGTATAAAAATATTATTCAACTAAAGAAAAATTGCTTCCAATTCTTTACTATTTTTAATTCAATTAAATTATATACATAACAACAAATTTTTAAATTATTCAAAATGAATTACAATAACAAAACGCCCTTATAATTACTAATTATCTTATACAATAAATAATGACCATCAATATTGTCATAAACCTATATATATATATAATAAGCTAAACTTATAAAACACTTAAATAATATTTAGAATATAAAATTAAATTCCTTCATAAAAGAAAATTATTATAACTCCTGATACCCTATAGATAGAAAAAATACTCACACACATAAATATTATAAAAAACATATATAATAACCTAAACTTATAATAAACTTAAATAAAATTTAATACAAAATTAAATTCATATGAATAAAAAATTATTGAAAAAATAAAATCTGTTTCTTAATTCTTAAATTATACATACAACAACTTTTTGAATTATAAATAATTAATTCGTATAAAATATTATTCAACTAAATTAAGATTGTTTCTATGTTTTTAAATATTTTTAATTCAATTAAATTATACACGCAATTATTTCTTAAGTTATTCAAAATTAATTCTTATAATTACTACTTACCCTATATAAGAAATACTGCAAAAGGTAAATCCTCTAAAAACAATCTATATAATAACCTAAATAAATAAATTTTAATACAAAATTAAATTCATTTCAATAAAAAATTATTCAACTAAATATTTTTTTTTCTAAATTCTTAAATATTTTTAATTCAAAATTAATTACAATAATAAAACGCATTTATAATTCTTAAATGTTTAGTACAAAATATACTAAGATATAAATATTATAACAAATATATATAATAACCT
>Ga0123340_1003617_pt1 | contig 14528 bp, 6 predicted proteins | sample SirMexnodulemix_FD_89961 | JGI IMG/M metagenome (GOLD analysis project Ga0123340, IMG submission 89961) | Root nodule microbial communities of legume samples collected from Mexico - Siratro Mexico nodule mix | ecosystem: Host-associated > Plants > Roots > Nodule | place: Mexico: Nepantla... | reverse complement strand
TATATATACATATATATATATATATATATATATATAAATTAAATTTATTAGGTAATATCTGTTGTATAAATTTTATTAATATTTAATATTATTAATAAATGTCAACTATTAGTTTATTTTTATTTGGTGAATTAGTTATTTGTGGTTGTTATAAAGTATAATTGTGCTGTACTAACTAGTGAAGAAGCAGAAAAAAAATGGCTCAGATTTCAGTTTGGGTCTCGCCCTATCGCCACCCTGTTCCAATGGCTCTCCTCGTCACGTCGCGGACTCCCTTCATCTTCTCTCAGAAAGTTAAACCGCTTTCTCTCACCTCTTCACTCTCTCACCTCTCTCTCTCAACTCAATCTCACAGGTTCCCTTCTCGCAGCTTCCGTGTCTCCGCCATTGACGACGACGTTGGCAAGCCGGCTGGGAAGATCTCCGACGAGTGGGGCGAAGACTACCAGCCCGAAGCTGAAGCGCCCTTATCCAAGCTTCCCGACTCGGATCCTCCCAAGTACGAGGACGAATGGCAGGTAGGAGGTGAAGCACCCGATGCCGGCGGATATATCGACGGCGGGAACGGAACTCCGGTCGCTGAGGCTCCGGCAGAGGAAGGAGTGGATGATAAGGTGGATGGACTCAAGCGTGCTTTGGTGGATACTGTCTATGGCACCGAGTTAGGGATTCAAGCCGGGTCGGAGGTTCGTGCTGAGGTGTCCGAGTTGGTGACTCAGTTGGAAGCGCTGAACCCTACTCTTTCTCCGGTGGAGGAACCTGCCCTTCTCGATGGGAATTGGGTGTTGCTGTAAGTGTGAATTTCTTAAAGAATTGTGATTTTCGTTTGTGTGTAATAGTGTTATATAAATGTATCATGAATTGTTTTTTCAATCATTGTTCAGTGAGTGTTTGACTGAAGCAATATATAAGTATAGACTGATAATACCAGTATTTTGTGACCCTGGTAAGGGCGGATTATAGGATTTAAACATATGAACATCTGGTGCTATTTTCAGAAGATCACTGCTTCCACATATTCAGGTTAGGTGCGTTTGGTTGGTGTTATGAAGAACTGGAAAAGTGCTTCACCTTTGACATTTCTGTGGAACTTGAGCAAAGGCTAAGGTGTATGGATTATGTGTATTTTACTGAGGTTGTCATGGGATATTTATAGGTGAAATGTCGAGGGGGTTGGTGGCTCTTTCATCCTGAACTTGTCACATCTCTCACGGGGGGTTTGTTGTATGAAGTAGGATGTCTTTTCTTATGAATACAGGGTTACTTGACTGATATAGAAGGCTTCATGGTTTATGGCCAGACAAAGTATGTCCTTGAGAATGGCAAGCCTATATCATCCACAACACAACTAATTGATACGAGAGAAGAAGTGAGTAAGAGGAAGTTGTTGAACTAAGATTGTTGTTCTTAATCTCTAAACAAGTACAAAGGATGTACTCATTGATTTCTTTATGACACAAAATCGTTGTATCAATTGTTGATTGGAGTTTCCAGGATAAGTTGAGATGGAATTGTTATGCCTGTTGGGAAGCCATCGAATTATTCTTTTTTCCTCTTTTCAATTTTGGTTTTGGCTTAAAAGGTTATAGTCAAGATTTTTAGAATAGAAAGACATAACTAGGGTTTTAAAGAAATGCGTGGTGTGTTTGGTAGGGAGAGGGTTTTAAAGAAATGCCTGGTGTGTTTGGTAGGGAGATAACAGAGAAGAAATGACTAAATTTCTTCTAATGAGGTAGTTGGAGGATTTAATGAGGTAGCTCTACTAAACCGAACTATTTGGAAAAAGAGGCTAGCCATGTTGGCGCTAGAAATGACTAAATTTTAGTCATTTAGATGGTTGGGGTCGGTCTATGCAAAGTGGGCCACCAAGAGAACCCAAATTTGAACAAGCCCCCAGGAGAATCCCTAATTCGACAGAAAATGCTTTAGCCCCTCCACCTCCTCCACCAGTGTTCCTTTCCTTTCCCGCTGGAAAAATTGGCTGTCTGCTGTTGGTCCGAAAAATTATGTGTTTGAGGTCCTTGACCAATTTCTATTATCATTTTCCAGCAATTTCCTTCATTGAGAACTTTCTTTGCAGTTTTATTTATTGGCTCTTTATAAGGTTTAGTTGTCTAGAACACTTTCTTTACCGCAATTGCATTGGAGTAGTGTAACTTGGCTGATCTTTAGTTTGCAACTGTTAAAAAGCTTTTTAAAGTGGGCTAGAAATCCAATCAAACTAAATCCCTTCATTGAGCCAATCAGCTAAAGGAAATTAACTTGTTGGTTGTCAGTCATTTAAGTCGAATTTAGAACCAACAACAAAAACATAACCTTTGAAAAATTTCATATAAATGCAAATTACTTTAATTGAATATTTTTGGGCAAGGAACAAAATAATTACAATATCCCCATAAATTATTATTAGATGTGTTTATAGATTTTTTTCACTTTATCTTTCTCAATTCTTTAATCCATATCTTACTGTGTGTTTAGAAATTTTTTAATATAATTTTAAGTAATATTTGTCTACATATAATTATTTTGATTTTTAGAGATACATATTGTGAATATAGAAGTTTCATTATTATAATATTTTTTAAATAATATCTACTTGTTACAATCGAACAATTTTAAACGTTTGTAGCTGCATGCTAAGTTTTCTTTTATTGTACATCAAATTTAAGCTGATCCTTAAAATTTAATGTTAATTTTTAAGAATAAGTTTTATTTCGTCTTTTAAATAGTAAAAGGATACCTTTTTAAATTTGAATAAGGGATGAAATAAGTTATTAGAAACCAAAGGTATCCTCAGGAGGAAACTTGAAAGGGTACCTTTAAATAATGTTGAATTGCAAGTAAGGGGTGATATGTGATATATATGGAATAAAATTATAGGAAGGAACACAACCTTTGAATATTTATATGTAATTATGTAATTTATATTTATATGACATCTTTTACAGTATATATTTATGCTTATTCTAAATTCAACTAATCAGCCCTGGAAATGGCTGACAACCAGCAAGTCGAGTTTGAAAGGTGAAAAGGTCATGGGGAAGTTTTACTTTAAAGGGTTAATGTTAGTATTGCAGTATTCAGAACCGAATGCTGACTTAAATGAACTAATTATCCACAGAGTCCACCGGGATGAATGATTTGCTCTGTTTCTTTCAATTTTCTTTTTGTTACCATTATAAGGATCTTAAAATGTAGATTGCCATTTGTACTTTGGTTTCTTATACTTTCTCGGTTTTTTATTGGATTCATGTTTAGTGTAATGTGCTTATATACATTTCTGGTTGATTGAAAATTGAGGATAATAATTGGGGTAACATCTGACAAGTAAAATCTTCTACAGGAAAATTCATAATTACAAACCTTTGAAGTGTTTTTGTTACCCTGACACTTAATGTTCCTTTTCACATTAAAATAAACTCGGAATGTATTGTGTTAGTAGTTCTTAATTAAACTCATTGTTTCTTTGCTTGTCAAACTGTTTTCAGGTACACCGCATCTTCTGAACTGTTGCCCCTTCTAGCTGCAGGAAGATTGCCTTTGTTGAAGGTGGACAGGATTTCTCAAACAATTGATACCAGTAGCTTCACCATTATAAACTCCACAACATTGTCTAGCCCTTTTGCATCTTTGTCTTTCAGTGCATCTGCCTCATTTGAAGTTCGAAGCCCTGCAAGAATACAGGTATTCCCTCGAAAACATTATTATTTAATGAATGCCGATTTTTTAAAGTGAAGGTAGTAAAATGACAAAAGTTTCTAGGGGTTAACATCTAAAGGTGAAAGGCACCAAAAGTACATTTCTTATTGATGAATTATTTTAATGTTAAAAAGAAGAGTAAAGTATTTCCCTATATTGCATTAGATTACCATATAAATGAACTATTTGGGCCATAAAGGTAATGCTCACAATAAAACTAAAAGCTTAAGATGTTTCAAAAAACCGTGAGTTGGTTGCGCCACAAGTGTCAAAGTCTAAAGCAAATTAGATTGTCTGACCTTATTATTTTGCAACCGTTCATTAGGGGTTTGCTTCACCTGAACCAAAAAGACGGTGATTTGATCAGCAAGACTGCAAGAGGTGCTGATACTTCACCTTACTTCCTCAACTGCGCATTTTGAAAACTCTGACTGTATTGATTTATTGACCAAAAGAAAAAGAAAGAGAGGATAAAAGATAGTCTGTACAGCTAATATGATGTTAAAAGAAAAATACTTACTACGTTATCATTTCATGCTTTGTAATTTACTGGTACTTGGAAGAGTTCATCTTTTTGTAATTAAGTGGTTAAGTATATAGTCGCTTCAATTCTATCTCGCAAATATGACATGTATAATGCTTATTGTTAATGATATTACAATTCTTATGCTGGAAAATGTCGTATGTTAATCTATAGTTTGTGCAGTGTGCATAAGAACTTATGGATTTCAGCGATCAGAAAACTCTTGTTAACATTTTTAAATGCAAGCAGGTCACTTTTAAAGAAGGTTCAATACAACCTCCACAGATAAAGTCTAAAGTTGAACTACCAGAAAATGTGGACATTTTTGGCCAAAAGCTTAGCCTACAGCCTCTGCAACAATCCCTTGGTCCACTGCAAGGTCTGGTGGAAAACATATCGCGGGTCATTTCTGGTCAGCCACCTCTTAAGATTCCCATCCCTGGCGAGAGGACAAGCTCCTGGCTTCTTACTACATATCTTGATCAGGACTTGCGAATATCAAGAGGGGATGGAGGCCTTTTCATCCTGGCCAGAGAAGGAAGTCCCCTTCTTGATCAATAGGAAAGTAATCACAGGCCTTCTTCTTCTCCCATACGTCCCCGTCCCCTGAGAATAATCTGAAAGGTGTATTCAAAATGTCTCAATTTTTTTCCTCTCAAGGTGATGTATATTTAAAAGTGACGGGTTATGTTTTCAGGCTGCAATTTTACAATATATAAACTATCGGAAAGACAGTGTCTGCCCCTTGTTAGCTTCGGTGAAATATTATTGATTTGGCGAGGGAATATGAAATCGATTTTATGAAAATACTTTTGAGATTATGAGACTGTTTTGTCTTAGTTGGAAGCTAGATTAAAATTATACGCAAAATGGGTGTTTTTGTTTGTACGCAGTTGTTGCTGTTCTGCATACTTTGGACTTGGTTGTTATTGATTTCTCACCCTTCCTCAAGAGATTGTTTTGGGTGATTGTCGAGGGCATTCTCTTGCTACCCTGTTTGATAACGGAACATTATCAATTCCTTTCAAAAGGAAAGAAACTCACCAGGGAAGTGAGTAGTTTTCCCGACAAAAGTTATTTTGTTAGAAATTGACCTTTATGTTTAAGTTTAAGGACACATTTATTTATTGTGTTGTGCTTTGTTAGTTAGCAGAAAAGAAATCTGCCAATAAGAAATTTTTCTTGAAACATTAAAACTTAAAATTTTTATGTCACCATCTATGTAGAAAAGATAATCTGCCTTGCTTTTTACGTGAGATCCATGCCATAGGCTGTCACTGACAATCACTTGGATTTTCTCAAACCTAACTAAATGTAAAGGAATTGATGACTTTGTAGATGACGCATAGTTCGTAACGTTTACTCTGTCTTGCCAGATAAGTTAGAATTGTTAGAACTGAATGCGGTAATTTATCACGTACCACTTAGAGAAACACTTGAAAATCTATCTCCAACTTCTTTTGAAGGGTATTTTTCAAATGTATAAATACATTATAAGAATAAATACTTGCACTTATTCATCAGCTTAACCTTTTCCTTCAAAACCACTTGAGCAAATTCTCGAGAGCAAAAAGTAAAACTAGAAAACCACTTCCGTGATTCCTGCATTTGGCGAGTTAACAATACTTGCAACATCTACATTCGCATCTGTGCTTTGGCGTGAGAACAATTGTCAAAAAAAGGGTAAAACAAGTGAAAGTCACCTCCTAAGAAGAATGCATTAGAATATCATATAAGCTCGATCGAAAAACATATTATGGTACCTAGATTTGCATAAACACGGTATGCCTGACCAGTTGAAGGATGGAAAAAATCAGACTACAAGTTGCACAAACCCAATTTGCTGGGAAAAACAAACTATAGAACAGCACAATCTCCATATCATTATTCATTCAACAGGAAAATTATCCATCATATTAACAACTAGTTCTTTTAATCAAAACTAAAAACAATCGCTTAACCGCTGGTTATCCAAAAGGAAGCCTGGTGAACTATACAGAAAACAAAGAGACAATGATAACAGAACAACAAACTTGCGTATGCCACCACCAGAATTTCCAAAAGGGTTAGTTATGCAGCATCCACTGCATAATGTCCTTCCTAACAACACCCCCTGACAAATTTACTCTGTAATTTGATGCCACAATTTGAGGCGTAGAAACGCTGAATTGCCTGCCATGGATGGTAGTCCCAGCAGAATTGGGCCGTCGCATTACTCTGGGAACTGTAGGAGAAGGCATAGTCCTTGCTGAGGTAAACAAATTCCTATCAGAGTCCTTCCTCAACGTCCCAGAACCTTTGTGATTGGAACTGCCACCTCCTGCGGCATTCTTTCCAATGCTTTCTCTGGGTCTAACACCATTCGAAGGTGGTGGTGGACCACGAATCTGCGCCGATGGTTTCATTCGATCCAGCCACCGCAATATAAAGTTCCCGAAATTCCTACCTACTTCTATGTCCCTATATTGAATGTTCCGATGCACTTTGATTGCTACATCAAACACACCACGGGTCCGTCTGCAAAACACCGAACAGAATCGTAAGTCCCTAACATCTATTCGCAATTTCATGACGGAATCTACACTTAGTACTTTTTAACCAGCTAAAAGCAATTGATTGATCGTTGACTAACGATTATCTTTTAAACACTGGATCTGGAGGTCACAATGCATTTTCTAATAGCTAGCAATCCTTACAAAACTATTTCAATCTAAAAATATCATAACGAAAGAAACATTTATTGCAATTTCGAACATGATTTCGCCGCGGCTGTTCTAATTTTTTTGTGAATTAGAAAATAATAAGAATAGCATTGGGAATCGAAGAGAGGAACGAACCTGTGAAGAAATTGGCGAAGTTTAGGGTACTTAGGGCTTACGATCCTGCGTTGAATCCTGAGAGCGAGCCTGTATGTTCGCTTGAGACCCAAGAAATAGGCGGTTCCGAGCGTTATCTCCCACAGCACCATTGAAATTCCTCTCTCTACAACTTTCTTCCCCTCTTTCGATTTTCTAATGTTCTGGAACACTAATGTTGACGATTCCTTTTCCTGTTGCCGCCCAAGACTCTCTTCCCCTTCTCATTTGCACTTCCAGAATTTTCTTTCGGTCACGCTCCTTCTTGCGTTTTTCATTTCCCCTTGTCTGCCTCCCATTCTTGTCGTTCGATTTTGCCTTTGCACATCCCAACTGTGCTACCTTCTTCATGTGGGCCTTGCAACTTTCAAGCTCAGCCCAAAGTTAAAAAATATTAATATTTTGCAATTAATTTATGCAGGCCTTTGCATTCTGCACCCTATACTTTGAAGCTGCACGTCCATGGGGTGGTAAAATGAAAAAAGCCACTTCATGTTTATAAAATAACATTCAAATGTATTTATGGATCTCAAAATATATTCTTAAATGTACACTTTATGATATTTTTTACTTTTTTAAATAATTTTATTAATTATTGACCACCATATCAATAATGTACAAAAATAAAGTTAATCATAATCATATACAAAACTAATATGTGTGTAATTCTTAACAATATAAATAATGTATAAAAATAAAGTTAATAATAATTGTATACAAAACTAATATGTGTGTAATTCTTAACATTTGGACAAACACTTGCATTCAACTAAAATATAATGGAGATCATAATTTAGTCTTTAGATAACAAACCTATATCATACTATATATATTACAGGTAGTTGGTATATAACAATCTACTTGTATCAGTTTCAAATGTATAATATAGTTAGTAAGCAACTGTAAATACAAATGTAACAATGATTATACACATATGAAAATGTTTTAACAAAATGTGAATCCTACACACGTTCAATATATATAACTCAATGTAAACTGACATCTATGGAAGGCTTACTTCTTGATTCAATAATAAACACACTAAAAATTATTGTATCTACTAGCAATCACGTATCTCATATTGGACATAATCATTCATTTCCAATTTTGCAGATTTTACCTTATGAAATCAATGTGGAAATAACAAGTTTGACATTTTTTTAACAATAACTAATGAATTCATACTAAATAGTACACCTTCTTGACGTTGTATTCCCATATGTATCACCTTCTTTGTTTATGCCTTAACAAATGTTTTTCTTGTGTAGAATGATCCATACGTTGTTCACCAATCAAAAAATACCAGTCATGGCAAACAAACAACTTCAAATTTTCACACATCCCATAAATGCATCACAATCTACACGATTTATCATGGATGTTCATTTATCCATAACATCTTCTCAAACCTACATAGAGTCCACTAACATTGTACGTTTTACTTTAACATTTTTATTAATGTGGAATCGACACAGAAAGTTGAAAGTTTGAGAACGGAAAATGCTAATTACATTTACTGAAGCAAGATCATTGTCACGGAAAATTATTTCATGGAATATATTCAACCTAAAAAATAACCATCTAGGTCTTTAAAGGACCCAAATGAAGTTGTTTTCTCGTTCCCTCATTAACAACACAAATGCAGCAAAGAAAGTCAATCTCTGAAAGTCATACTAACCATTTCAAGTAAAGACAACTTATATTTGTTGGTTTTGTATGTGTTATCCATCAAAAACACAATGTTGAATGCATTCAACAATTTAACCGAATCAGGATATATCCAAAAAGCTTCTATAACAACAGTGTATACTCACTACACTTACTTCAATTAATATAACTGTCACACTCTAGTGATATAAATAACTTTTGCGTTTTAGTTATGGCTCCTCTTTGTGATCTCTTATATACATATCTAGCATTATACACTTACCTTATTATTGTGATGTTATCCTTGTTGTGCTTTCTCAAATTAAGTAATATTTTTGTTGATTTTATTAAATTATTAGTCATGTCATTTAACACCCAACCTTCACCATTGTAAATTGGTTTATCCTGTAATTTAAACGGACAATCACATTTTCTTGAACTAGTTACATTGACTCCCAAATCGTGTTTGTATATACTTACTACCCCATTCACAACGTAACATGTCTTCATTCCTTATTGTCCATTTGTTTTGTCAAACCTCAAAATGACAACTACAAAACCAAGTCCAAAATGTCACCTTACACACTCATTGAAGTAAGTCATCTCATGTATCAAATACCTATACAAATACATTACAAGTATATCTCATGTTACACATTTTTTACACAAATAAATGCAAATGCAAATACCTTATCTATTGAAAGGTCAAACTCAATCTCTTTTAACGAATTTATCTTCAAATACCACAAACCTCATTATGTTTGACTCATTCATATTAGACAACTTATCTACTTCACCAAATATTTTGCTCCATAATTGATATTCTATCCATCAACAATCTCTACTAAATTTGTTAATATAAAACAATGAAATACATCAAATTTTGCATTAACAAAATTTATTTTTGTATTATACGACATATAAAAAAATAAAAAATGTTCACAAAATTCATAAATTTTTAACTGTGATTGTACAATTTATATTATAAATATGTATTTAAAAAATGTAAAATCTGGAATATAAATATATATTCCAAAATGTATAATCTACAATACAAATATATCGCAAATATATAATCTAAAATACGAACAACAGAATACATATTTTGTATTTTGGATTGTATATTATACAATACATATTTTATATTTTAGAATATATAATTTTAATTTTTAACATTTTAAATTATACAATCTAAAAGGTTATTAGATTGCACATTCAAAAAATGAAACTGTAAAAATAATGAAACACTTATTCAAATTATATGACCAACCACCATGCAACACAACCAACGACAAAACTTCTTACACCTCATCAATTTTGACCTGCACCCCATCACGGTAATGAAAATACGAAATTATCCTTATGTATTTGAATAGAAAGAGGAGTGTTATTTTGGATCAGCCATTGTTGACCTTGAAGACCGGCGGTTGAGCGTGGCTAGTGAACCTGGAGCGGTCCTAGTCGGCAGCAGTGAGACTTCTTGTGTGCCATTTTCGCTTGTGGGTTTGTGTTTGCTGTGAAGATTTGTGAGTAGTGGGATTGTTTTGGTTTAGAAATTTGGCATGGAAGATTGGGCGTTGATCGGCGAAATGGTGGCATGGTGTTTTGGGTGTTGGTCTTCGTCGACGACGCTGGTAAGATTTTTTTTTGCATTATGGAAATTGCATTTCAAAAATTTTACGAAAAAGATAATTCGTAAGTTGAATTAGAGGATGGAAAAATGCATTACGGAATGTTAAATCCGTAAACGAATTTAAGAATTCATAAGTGTATTTCGGAAAATACATTCCGGAACTGTATTCCAGAATCCTCTTTCCGTAACACATTCTACACTCCCCATTTCTATTGCAAAATTCCAGTTCTATAAGCTATTTCCGAAACTCAATTTCCGAAATCACTCACCCTCCATTTTTACAAAACCCAAACAAAAAATTATTATACCACTCACCCACATTACCTACGTTGTCTTGACAATGTCACCACGACTTTAACTATGTCTTCCCAAAACACAATGGTCACCGAAAACATTGCAATGCACTCCAACTACACCAGCGCCGAAAACCTAGATATGCACCTTCTTCTTTTGAAGTAAAGATGATAAGGAGAAATTTTAAATTTTAAATTTTGATGAGATAGAGGTCACAATTGATGGGTGCAGGAAGTTCTTGCCAACACCAACAACAATCGCGACCCATTACTACGCACACAATCTTCACTGTCCAAATCTCCAATAAAAACACACTAAATGCCCATTGATGATTTATTTTCAGAGGGTAAAATTGGAAATTAAAATTTGAGGTGCAACTTCAACTATGGGTTTCAAATTGCAAAGGCCTTTTATGCATCTCCTAATTTCTTCCTTGACCTCCACGAAATTGTTGGATTTATCAGTTGATTTTTTTTTCTTAAAGTTTGATATTTTTGTATTATTGTTTTTGGACCCGTTTATTTTGAGTTTATATTTGAGAAATATAGGTTTACTAAAGATAAATCCATCATGATACACGTATGGATGAATTATGTGTGCATCTAAATTGATATAATATAACTCGTTTTGTTTCTCAATGCAATCTTATTTGATCAGTTCTTGTATCAAAGGATATAAAGACGTGGCAACACATTACTATATAAGTAAAATATCCAAATCAGTTGATGTAATTTGAAACATTCATTTATCAGTGTAATTTCCGTCATTTATCTTTTAATGTCAAAAGAACATAATGATTTACTAACACGTAAATGGTGCAAGCATTTAAAACAGAACTATTTCTGGTTTGTGCAATCTTAGTAGTTCTCTATATTTATTTTTAACATTTTGTAATCAATGAGTTACGGCAATATTTAATATGAAGTCCTATAACTTAAACATAACAATGTTGTGTTGAAGATGTTTTTTTCACTTAATATGGTAGTCTTAAACCTATTCAGTTAGACACTAGATTGGTATATTAAACAGAATATCATATTTTGCTTCCGTTAACCAACATCTATCAACAAAGCACACGATGTGCAAGATGCAACCAGAGCCAATAGCTAGCTACAAGAATTAAACAAACTTAACCATAAAAAGAACATCACTTGAGCAAGTATTTTTTCAACCATAATTATTTCACTAACTTAATTTGCATTATGACAACTTATTATGTACTCAAATTTATAATTGTTTTCACGTAGGCGATATATTTTAAAAGTTTCTACAATTTGGAATGACTTAAACTAAAATAGATTAAAAAACGTGTTAAAGGCTAAAATAAACTTGAAAGTGTACATATATGGTTATAATGAGTAGTTTCTATATATGGGACCTAAAATTTTAAAAATCATACATATATATTGAGTAAATAAATAATTAAAATTAAGAATTTCACAATATAGAATGAAAACATGTTTCAGTTTTGTATTGATCCATGCACTCTCTCTTAACACAATGAAGACATATTTTGATTGTATATTTTTCTAAATAGTGGAATTTTTCTGTAAGAATTAATTAAACAAATTTGAGAGAATTATAGGATGTAAAAGCTTAGCAAAATAAGAAGTAGAAACAGTAAAATTCATATTGGGCTTTGTGTGGGTCAAGCCTATTTGGGTTCTCTTCGCTGATCCGATTGCATTGTGTCCTTCGTGTTTCGGTTTTTTAGGGTTGATTAAATAAACCTAATTTTCTCTTTTTCCTCGGTTGTATAATTGTATTGGATTCTCAACTTTTATATTGTCAAAGAGGCAAGCAGAAAAGGGAGAAAAATCCACCGGCATTTATTACCTAAAATAGAAATGAACGTATCCAATATAATCTAATATTTTAAAAATAAAATAAATGCCAATTTTATATTTTGATTTTCCTAAGGATAAGTAATTAGGTTATTTGCTACGCTAACATGCCAAACAGGAAACGCGTTTCATCCAGTCAGTATTTTATAGCAACATATTATTTATCAGAATCCAACAAACTCCTACAACTAAATTAAATTTATTTTAACATGTAAGAGAAATTCATCGAATACATTTTGTAAGAAAGTATTAAAAATAAAATATTAAAATTAAAGTACAATAAGCTTTAATTTAATTTCATTTATCCTAGCGCAAAGACGTGGGAGAACCTAAAAAGGCATCCCAAGGTGGAAAAGGCAAAAACAAAGAGTAAAGGAAAAGGAAACACAATAAGAAAGAAGACAAGCAACTCAGCATAAAAATAATAATAATAAAATAAAATAAAGAAAAACTTGAAAATAAAATTCATTCATAGTGGACAACAAACTCACAGTCTCTATCTCTCTCGCGGCGTCTCTATCTCAGTCTCGTTGTTTGTAGCGGCCACGATGCAGAGACAATCCCTGGGTTCACCATCACCCAAACTCCCCAAACTAGAGACGCTCCTCTCCGACGAAGACGATGCTCCCAAACCTCACCGTCTCTCCTCGCCGCCTCCGTCACCGCACAAGTTCGTTCACTTCATTCCTGTCCTCACTCTCCTCTGCTTCTTCATCCTCTACCTCTTCTCCCACGCTCCCTCTCCATCAGGTACTCCGCCACTCATCTCTTACATATAATAATATCACATATTCTCAATTTCAAAATCCCTCACCCGTTCCTCCTCCTCGCAGACTTGAATCATTTCTCCGGATTCAACCGCTCGCCCTCGCATCGTCTAGGTACGCAAACGCAATGCATTTCGAGTTTTTTTATTTATTTTCAAATTACTTTTTATTTATGCATTTTTTATTGATCTGTTTCCAGATTTGCCGGACAATATCGGCGGCGACATTGGACACTACACGGATGTAAAAAGAAGCGACGTTTTGGCGATCCGAACTTTGCAACAGATTCCGAAATCTCGCTCTCACCGGAAACTCGCCGATTTTTAAGCTCACACGTGCTCGCTTCTCGCCTTCCGTAATCTTTTCTCTTACCTCCATTCTATATTCTTGTTCTTGTTCATGTTGTACATCCGATTCGCTTTTATTTATCTCTAAAAAATTAAAAATAAAATAAAAACAAATTTCACCTGCTTAGATCCTCCATTTTGTTTTTGTTATTATCTCTGTTTCTCTGCTAAGAAAATGAGTGAGTGAGAGTGTTCACCGTGCTGCGTTGAGGCGTAAGATAGCGCGTGCGCCCGGTGAGAGTTGGATACAGCTGGAGTTGGGGACCGTTACTGCACCCTCACCCTCGGGTTGCGGTTAAGTGCCAGCTGGAATTCGACGTGTTTTTTTTTTTTTTATGATGAAGGAAATTGGGTGAGTGAGGTATTTGGCTGTTAGAAACAGAACGAGTTACCGCTGGGTGCACGGGAAGTCCGTGCAACCCGAGTTGCTTTGAGTGTAGGTCCACGTGTCCTTGTACGGGGAAGTTAATGGAAACAGGAAAAGTACTGTAGGCGGCAAAAGTGTCGGTGCTTAAGTGAAAGAGTTATGAAATAAATCTGTGCTTGCTTGGACTCTGTCTTCGTTTGTTTGGTGTATGTGTGTTTGGATGAAACGTGGTGGTGAGTGAAGTATGTGTATGATTGGGTGCAGACGACGATGGCGTGTGTCTGGTACGTGGGGCATTTCTGGAGGTTTTGATTGGCTGGTCCCTAATCATATTCAAAGATGGATAGGATAGGCATCATAGAATATATCATCACATCAATTTATAGATATATATTGCTTTTCTGTTTCTGTAATCGTTTATATTGCATCCACGACATCCATTGCAAGAAGACACGTATCCTAACCCTGGGATAACACCACAATGAATTATTATTAATATATATATATATATATATATATATATATATATATATATATATATTTTTTATATAT
>Ga0123340_1003615_pt1 | contig 14530 bp, 10 predicted proteins | sample SirMexnodulemix_FD_89961 | JGI IMG/M metagenome (GOLD analysis project Ga0123340, IMG submission 89961) | Root nodule microbial communities of legume samples collected from Mexico - Siratro Mexico nodule mix | ecosystem: Host-associated > Plants > Roots > Nodule | place: Mexico: Nepantla... | reverse complement strand
AGATAATATGATTGCACATAACTAATAAATGATTCACTTAAAATTATTTAAAAAGAAAAAAATTATAACTATGTATAATTACTACTTTTCAATGTTATTATTATAATTGAATTTATATTTTTATATTAACGAAATTATAATGAGAAAAAAAATTATATCATCATGTAATTTTAAAAACATCATAAAAAAAGAAAAAATAAATAAAAAAATCGAGGGGAGTAGACAAAAAAAATAGGATTTGTAGATTGAGAGAGATAATAACATCAAATTTAGTTAATCATGTTTTGAACAGAAATAATACATGACATATGTAGAAAAGATTTCTGCATAAAGACTCCCTAAAATTCATCAGAAGCCAAATCTAGGATGAAAAAAATTAAACTGAGTTAAATGCTGTAGTTTGAAGTGATCTCTAAAACTAGCCAAAATATCCAAGACTGTAATACCGCGTGCTATAAATGTAAAATAAATGTCCACTTGAATGGGTTCAGTCAACTTTGAGGTGCTCATTAATTCTGCAGTAGACACTGTACTGCTTCAAGACAAAGTATATGACTCATCAATGTTTCTCCTTTGACTTTTGAAAACCACCATCTTCAACATCTTTGTATTTTTCGCAACTTGTCTGTGACATGTGAGTTGTCTACCAACTTGTATTTCTCTTTACCATTGCTTTTGAATCACTGTGAAAGCTATGTCCTTAACGTTTCTTGGTTTCCTCTTTTATTATAAAGATATATCAAAGTGCACGCAACAAATAGATTATATTCTTGCTATCTAGCTAGGGTTTTAAAATAAACTTAGCTGTTATTTTAGTCTTTGCAGTGTACTATTAAAATTTATAGTTTTAAATGTATGAATTATATTTTAGATTTATATTTAGTAGTAGTATTATAAGGAAACATTTCAATTCAAAAATGGAATGAAAGAAAGATATAATAAAGGAGATAACTAAAGTGATTAAGAAGATTAACCATTTCTTTGATAAATTACTGTAGAATTTTGAAAGCACAAAATCTCCCAGGCACTCTCCCACAAGATCTGTTCAGATTGCTTTACCTACAAGAAATGTACGTAATTTTTAACTTCTCTCAAATTCAATCGCTAGATGAAGAATTTGCTTGTTTCCTTCAGTTGAAAACATCTATGAATTGTTTTGCATGACAACACATTCTTTGTTGCAGTGACCTTAGTCGCAATTACCTGAACGGTTCAATTCCTAAAGAATGGGGCTCCACAAAACTTCTCAACATGTATGATTTTCTATCACTTTTTATTGAGTTTAAAATCATCAACTTATATAATACATGACCCTCACATAATATATAGCATGAACATTAATCTAGCACAAAGACTTTTAAATGTTGCATTTAAGGTGGGTTTTGGTTGTTGAGATGAAACTCCAATTTTAACTACAGAGAAATATCAATAGCACTTAGAGAATTATATATACCTATGTTTTGTTCTATATTAAATTACATTTTTTATTTTGTTACCTATACATTGCAACAAGAATCTATAATGGCAAAATGTTTCTTAATCATAACAGTTCCCTCCTTGGAAATCGATTAACGGGTTCAATACCAAAAGAGATAGCAAACATATCCACTCTTCAAAGTTTGTAAGTTTCTTTTACAGAGAAAATTTTTTCCATTTCATGCACATGAAATTATTATGTAGTAAATTTAAAGAGTCATATGTGGAACTGTACTTTATCTTGAAATGGGCAGTGTCTTGGAGGCCAATCAACTATCTGGGAATCTTCCTCTTGAGCTTGGGAATCTACCTCAAATTCAAAGACTGTAAGCACTTCAATTTATTTGTCATTTACATATCCCTATGTTAATATCCTTTGGCAAGAGGAAGTGGTAAGAATTTCCTTTGCCAAGGCCAATATTTGAAATCTAGTTTGATTTCCATGGATTAAATTCATAATTTGTTCTTGTTTGTTCTTATCAATTATACACAGGCTACTTTCCTCCAACAATTTTACAGGAGAGTTACCTGAAACCTTGGCCAAGCTCACTACATTGCAGGATATGTAAGCTTAAACTTTTATTATACTATTCAATGATGACTAGTTTGAAAAATTGTTTTTGAATTAAAAGTAACCCTTTCTCATTTTGTTCCTTTCACTATGCAGTCGAATTGGGGACAATCAGTTTTCTGGAAAGATACCTGATTTTATTCAAAGTTGGACAGGTCTTCAAAAATTGTATGAACACTCCTTCATTTCTATTTTATTAGTATACTTTAATTGTGTTTCTATTGATTGAATCAGTTTGGCTTATCTCCTGAAGTTATTAATGATTACCATGCTTTGGCAGAGTGATTCAAGGGAGTGGATTAGATGGGCCTATTCCTTCTGCAATTTCACTTCTGAAAAACTTAACTGACTTGTATGTATGAATTTATTTAGTAAGCAAAGTTTAAAAAATCAATGATGGTTTTAATTAGCTGTGTTTACTTAACTACTTTTCTAATGTGATATGCAGGAGAATTAGTGATCTGAATGGAACTGAACATTCACCTTTTCCAAACCTTAATAACATGACTTTAAAATATCTGTGAGTTTAAATTCTTTTATGGAATAAAATTCAAAAAGGTCAAGCTAGAGGTTCTAATAACATAATGCTATCCATTTTGTTTTCCAGGATTTTGAGGAATTGCAACATTAATGGAACACTACCAACATATCTTGGGACAATGACAACTTTGAAAAACTTGTAAGTGCATGCTATTCCACTTTGTTTCATTGCAGTTACTGTTTACATTTCTCTGATATTGTTTAGTTTATTTTGCAATTTCTATGTCAATTTAATTTCAGAATTACAATGCTTTGATCATATGCTTCCCTCTAACCTATTAAGTTGTAGAAATTCTTTGCTATGACCGTTTTATTCTACTGCTTTCAAACTCATTCTTAATATGTTTTCCTTTTCAGAGACCTCAGCTTTAACAAATTGACTGGACCAATTCCAAGTGACTATGAAGCCCTAAGAAAAGTCGATTACATGTAAGAAATTTACCATGCATACACCTCTGCTTTAACTATTTTTATTTTATGTTTTATTATATAAATATTTTTTTTAAGTATTTATTGTTAGTATTGTTGTTTTTAAGATATTATTTTGTTATTCAGAGGTGATGGTTTGTTTTAGTTATTCAGCTTGATGATCAATTCAAACCAATCATGATTGAGTTGGGTTATTAAATATAAAAGAGATTCATTCAATTAAATTTAATTGAATGACATTGAAAGTTAAACAAATGTTAACTAACGTGATCACTCACTCATACAAGTATTATAGAATAGTTACTCTCATGATATTATCTTTTGTTTAGTATTGATCGTCAATAAACAATAGGTTCTGTATAATAATCCTTTCATATTTTTCTAACGTAGATATTTAAATCGAAATCTTCTCAATGGACCAGTACCTGCATGGACAGAGAAAGCTGACAATGTGTAAGTTCTCTTTCAAATGCTACAAAAAGTTACAGTTCACCTATTCGTAGTGAAGGAATCTTTTTAGAACTTTTATTTTGTGCATCTTGTTCATTGGATTATTTGGTTTTAATATTCTTAGGTTTCTTTTGAAGATTCCACATTTTTCCTTTTGGTTGGTATATTAATATAAAAAGTCTAATTCAAATTTTATAACTTGTATGCAGAGATCTTTCATATAACAACTTCACCACAAGCCAAGGGAGTCCTACATGTCAAAATGGAAATGTGTAAGAATCCTTGTAGTTATGTGCATTTTTGTTTGCAAATTTAAGAATCTAAGTCTTAGTGTTCTGTTATATGTCACAGGAACTTGTTTTCTAGCTCCGCAACGCACAATAACTCGTAAGTTTACTATTTTCATTACATGTATATAGTTTTTGCAATTGATTATCTTAGGAATCTTATATTGACCACGGTGAAATTAAGCTAATGCATTTTGCCCCTTCGACCATTTTCTCAGAGGAACAGTTGCTTGCTTGGGAAGCAATGTCTGTCAAAAAAGTAAGCTTCTTCAAAAAACATTTATTTGAATCCTTTTATTAAGTGGAGGAAACCATAACTACCATGTTTATATACAAATTATTCTTTTGGTACTATAAATGTTAGTAATGTGAAATCATTTAACATTTCATAACAGTACAAACAACAGATTGAGGTTTTCGTTGGTGTCAATTTTGATGTATTCTTATTACAAAACTTGTTTTCTTAACTTCATCGATTCTGACCTTGTTATGCTTGTCTTAGGCTCATACTCCCTTCATATAAATTGTGGTGGAAAGATGGTAACAGAGGGAAGAAGCACATATGATGATGATTTAGATAATGGAGGTCCAGCTAGATTTCACAGAGGTGGAACAAAAAATTGGGCATTTGTCACTACTGGTAACTTCATGGATAATGATGCTGGCGACTACTCTATCTGGCAAAATAAATCATCTCTTTCTATGGACAATGCTGACCTTTACATGGATGCACGAGTTTCTCCCACTTCTCTAACATATTATGGATTTTGCTTGGGAAATGGAAACTACACAGTTAATCTACATTTTGCAGAAATCATGTTTATTAATGATCAAACATTCAACAGCTTAGGAAGCCGAGTATTTGACATCTATATTCAGGTATAGATATGTATATGGTTAACACTTCTTTTACCCTTTTCATAAAGATCTTTCATGTTGAAAATGACCATGATCTAGATCTTATTAGGAACATGGTTGAATTGTTTTAATCCGTGCAATTGAAATATCTTAACAAATGTAGTCTCTAGGGAAAATTTACAAATCAAATCAATTACTATTTGCTGCAATATTTTAAATTGTATTCTTCATGAAACATTAAGATTTGAAATAAATGTTGTAGGGAGAGCTGGTGCAGAAGGACTTCAATATTGCAAAAGAAGCAGGAGGAATTGGTAAAGCAATCACAAAAAACTTTACTGCTGTTGTGAGTAGTAATACCTTGGAGATACGCCTGTATTGGGCTGGAAAAGGGACAACTGCACTCCCATTTAGATCAGTATATGGTCCTCTTATATCAGCTATATCTGTGGAACCTAGTAAGTTGTTATTTGCTGTATAAGTTTATTATTGTCATGCCATGTGGTCTTGATATTATAATCTAATATGGATGTCTCTTGTATAATAATCAAACAGACTTTACACCACCCTCAGAAAATGGAAGTAGCATATCTGTAGGAGCTGTGGTTGGAATTGTGGTTGCAGGAGCAATTGTTATCATCCTTGTACTTGGTATTCTTTGGTGGAAAGGATGTCTAGGAAAGAAAAGTTCTTTAGAAAGAGGTAATTACAAAGAAATTACTTTTATTATCATGATTATCAATCAAACATTTTGCTAAAACACTCAGATTTATAAATGTCAAAAAATGGAATTTGTGCATGTTCTGTAAGTTTGAGTATGTGCCTTGATTAGTGTATCTTATTATTGGACCTTTTAGACTAGTGACTTACTTGCTAAGTACAAAGTAGCAGGCATGCACTAAACAAAATGTAAACATGAAAATTTGTCATTACAAGGTCTCTGATATTTCTTCTATCTCAATTAACAGATCTAAAGGGTTTGGACCTGCGAACTGGTTTGTTTAGTTTAAGAGACATCAAAGTAGCGACAAACAACTTTGATGCTGCAAATAAGATTGGAGAAGGAGGATTTGGTCCTGTGTACAAGGTATTTTTCCTATAGTATAATAAATTGTCTTACACTTTTCATTTTTTTAAAAATAATTTTTTAAATTGCAATAACTAATGTATCATTCATGATAAATGCAGGGATGCCTATCAGATGGAACACTAGTAGCAGTGAAGCAACTTTCTTCAAAATCAAAGCAAGGAAATCGTGAGTTTTTAAATGAGATAGGGATGATTTCTGCTTTGCAACATCCTTATCTTGTTAAACTTTATGGATGTTGTGTGGAGGGAGATCAACTATTACTGGTGTATGAATATATGGAAAACAATAGCCTTGCTCGTGCTTTATTTGGTAATTCTTCCTACACAGTCCACTTTGGTTGTTATTTAAGTGATATTGTTTGACTTATGCCCATGACAATATGGTATTGTTGTCTGATTTCTATCATTTTACCAATAAAGGACCTGAAGAACACCAAATAAGATTGGATTGGCCAACAAGATACAAGATTTGTGTTGGGATTGCTAGAGGTTTGTCATACCTCCATGAAGAATCAAGATTGAAGGTTGTTCATAGAGACATCAAGACCACTAATGTGTTGCTTGATAAAGATCTCAATCCAAAGATATCAGACTTTGGTTTGGCCAAACTGGATGAGGAAGAAAATACTCATATTAGCACCCGAATAGCTGGAACATAGTAAGTTCCTATATCTTTTGTGTAGGTTTTTAATTTTATGCATATGGTTGGAGCCTAAAAACAGAAGTACAAGGGTTGGAGATGATTTACTTAATCAAATTCAAATTTTCAAACAATCGAGATTAATATATGGGCTGCAAATATTAAAAATGTAGTCTCTAATACAATCTAACATAACATGAACCGTGTACCTGGTTGGAATAGACCTAGGTTGTTTTTTGTTGTAGTAAAAATAATTAATGAAGATTATGCAGGTTTCTCAAGTTTATGTAGCTGACACTTTTTTTTATTATTATTATACAGTGGATATATGGCTCCAGAATATGCCATGCATGGTTATTTGACTGATAAAGCAGATGTGTATAGTTTTGGAATTGTTGTCTTGGAAATCATAAATGGAAGGAACAATACCATTCACCGTCCAAAAGAACAATCATTCTCCATTCTTGAATGGGTAAGTATTCTCAATTTGTGTTCATGTCAACTGTCTTTGAGAATATTAACCAACTGCTTGTAAGATTTAATTTAGAAATAATAGTGTTGGATTTCTTTCACTGGGATTTTAGAGTAGCATGCTTCATGCTAACAATGATCAAATACATAAAAAAAAGTGAGGTATTAACCATACACTTCTTTTGACTCACTTTTCTTCATAGGTGAAAATTCTTGCTTTTGAGGAAGTCCTTTGCCCTTTTAGCTTCTTGCTATACAAAGTTGTCCATTGTTTAAAATGAAAAAACATATATATATCCAAATAAGAAGCTCATATAAACTTTGATTTGAACTCAATGATAAATTTGTTATACAAGTTTACCTTGGAATCAAACTAATATTGCAATTTCCAGGCACATCTGTTGAAAGAGAAAGGTGATCTAATGGACCTAGTTGATAGAAGATTGGGTTCAAACTTCAACAAAGAGGAGGTGTTAGTGCTGATAAAAGTGGCTCTCCTATGTACTAATGTTACTGCAGCAGTTAGGCCAAGCATGTCATCAGTGGTAAGCATGCTAGAAGGAAGAACTGTTGTTGAGGAAGAGTTTTCAGAGGCAGGTGATGTGGAAGAGAAGAAGTTAGAGAAAATGAGACTATACTACCAAGAGTTGAGTATCTCAAAGGATGAGCAATGGACTTCCTCATCTACTTCTGCAGCAGATCTTTATCCTGTAACCCTGGATTCTTCTTACTTGCAGAAGAGAGGTTAAGAGACTTGGAACCAAATTGGATTAACTTGTATAAATAATTTTGTTGTAATATAAACATTTTATTTCTTTCTTGTTCTTGGATTGGGGTAAGTTTCCCACTTGATTGTAACATTTTTAATTTGCAATTGTAATAGTGTTTTGATGGCATTGAAGTGTTTGGTACCATTTTTTATCTAATAATGTTTTTTCCTTCTCAAAATTATATGAACCCGACTTCAACCATGAATAATCTCGTTATATTGACTAATAATTCTTTCATTTGTATTGTATTTTAAATTCTATAGATTACATAGACATTGTTGCTCCATCAATATTAATGAAATATTTCAGAACAAATGTTTTTTAATTTGTAGAAACAAATTTCAGAATTAAATTTCTGAAATAGATTTCAAGAAGGAGTTTTTTTGTGAAACTCTCTTCTTCTTCTCTGCGGTAACAATGACGTCTCAGCAGCGATGGTGATGTAGTACAATAAGAAAGGATATTTTAGTCTTTTTAGCGTTAGTATGGTTGTGTAGTTATTTATAATAGGAGTGCAACGAGAAAAAAAACCAATAAACAAGTGTGAAGAATCTACCAGATGAGTGATTCTTTCTACACCTCCATATTGACTTCCTGCACCTCCATAATTTTAACATATTCCCATTTTAACCTTGAAAAAAGACAAAAATAACCTTTACTATGGTAATTGAGATTTTTTTTTCACTTTGCGGGTTATACAAACCGCAATACAATTAAAAAATAAATACATTGCGGATTGTACAACCCGCAATTTCATGTTCTGCACCTTTCACATTGCGAGTTGTACAACCCGTAATACAATTTTTTTTAAATACATTGCGGGTTGTACAACCCGCAATGTATTTAAAAACAATTTGTGTTGCAGTTTATGCAACCTATTGCTGTGGTGTAGTGGTAATTATCATATTATTTTTACACCTAAAGGTTCCGAGTTCAATTCTGGGTGGCCACTAAAGGTAATTATCATATTATTTTTACACCTAAAGGTTCCGAGTTCAATTCTGGGTGGCCACTAAATTTTTGTAATATTTTTCTAATTATATCTTGTTAAAAAAATAAACTTATGTGATTGTCAATCTGCAACATAAATTGCTTTTTAAATACATTGCGGCCCGTAATACAAATTTTTTTCAAAAAAAATTTGTATTGCGGGTTGTACAACCCGCAATGTATTTAAAAAAAAATTTGTGTTGCGGGTTGTACAACCCGCAATGTATTTAAAAAAAGTTTTATATTGCGGGTTGTACAATCCGCAATATATTTAGTTTTTAATTGTATTGCGGTTTGTACAACCCGCAAAGTGGAAAAAAATGAATGGCAGTTATCATGAATAAAGGCTATTTTCGTCTTTTTCTGAAGGCTAAAATGGGAATATGTTAAAATTATGGAGGTGCAGGAAGTCACCATGGAGGTGCAGGAAGAATCAGTCCTACCAGATAAGTCCATATTTGGACTTGACAAAAACCAGACACTTTCTTCCTGCACCTTTATAGGGTGGTGAAATGTCCATTATACCTTTAATGGAAAAGTAAAAATCTTACTTTTTCTTCTTTTCTTCACTTCATATTGTAGCAGCACATACCCTCTTCCTTCGGTTATTTGCAATTTTGCTCCGAGACATTGTGTGATCTCTTTTGTCGTTGTGAGAAACTATCTTACATAGTTGTTGTCCCTCCACAACTATTGTACACGTTTTTTCTCTCAAATCTTGTGTTTTCAGTATTGTTTTTATATTTTGGATTGCATAATCTAGAATGTATTTCAAAAACAAAATGCATTTTGATTAGTACAATCCAAACTATCATTCTGGATCTAAAAATGCATTTTGGATTACATAATTCAGGATGTATTTAAAAAACATAAACATTCTAGACTGTGTAATTCGAAATGTATTTTCAAATTTAGAACTGCATTTTACATTGCATGATCTAGAATGTATTTTTTTTTTAACACATTTTGAATTGTACAATCTATAATATAGTTACAGATTTGGAAATGCATTCCATATTGCATAATTTAGAATTTATTATTCTTTTAGAAAAAGTATTATATTAACTAGTGTTTGTTATTAATATAAGACTTAAGTAATATGTGGAGTTGTAACTAGGACAAGAGGAGGTTCATCTCAATGTGATGGTCGACAGAGACTAGTGACATAAGTTCATAGAAGAGACCGTGAACATATATTCATGACAATGTTACTAATATGATGGATGCACATGTAGAGGGACATGATGTGAGGGATGGATTCCTAAGAGGACCTTCAGATTGTTCATTATTAGTGAGTTTCGCAGATCGTGTTATACTAAGATTTGGGAAGGTGAGGTATGAAATAAAAATTGTAGTTAATTGTTATATTTAGTCATGATAAACATGAGGATGTAACATGGTGTTTGTATGTGTTGTCCATCAAAAATACAATATTAAATACATTAACCAAGTTAACTGAATCGGGTGTGTCCAGAAAACATTTGTGACAACTTGTGAAGGTTGATTACACCTACTCCTGTGAATATAATTGTCATACTCTAGTAACATCTATAATTGATGCATTTTATTCTAGATCCTCTCTATGATCTCTTATATGCATATCTAGCATTGCAAAATTGTTTTATTATCATGACTTTATCATCATTATTCTCTTTTAAAGTAAGTAATATGTTGGTCAGCTTGACTCGACTTTTGGTCATGTCAACAATCATCATATGCTCAATCAGTTTTAATCTCCTAACATAAGGGTGGCCAACTAATTTTAGCAGTCAATTTCATGATTGTGATTCCCACATATTAACTTCAACTTCCAAACTTCTCCACTTCAGACTAGTTTACCTTACAATTTAAAAGGACAATCACATTCTTGTATCAATTATAATGAATCCCAAATATTGTTTGTATTTCCTATACTTACCACCTATTTCACAATCTAATAGCACATATGTTTTTCATCCCTATTGTCCATTTACTTTTTCAGACCTTAATATGACAATTATAAAACCTATTGAATGTAATGCGCTTAATCATTATTTTGTGTGATTCATATCTATAAATATACAACCCCATGTGTGTATTTTACACAAGGAAGATTAATTATATATCTTTTTTAATGTTAACATGGTATCTAGAGCTAAGTTCTGATCATTACTCTACTGGTGAACCCACTATTCACCAATGAAATTTTTTGCCACCACCGTTTGGACTAGCGACACCATCATTTTACTTGTCTCAATCAGGTGACCACCAAAAGCGCCCTAACGCGCCTCTTCCATGCTGCAACATTTCACTTCTCTCTGTCACGCGAGGCGGGGCATTAGACCTCCATTACGACGTCGCTCACCTTCGACGGACTTGCCTTGTTGTCCTTGTTCTCTGGATCTGTACTTGTTCTGTTAATCAGAGCCCATTTGATTTTTTTAGGGCTTTTCTCTATCCTCTAAGGTGGTTTCTCTCTCTTCTTCATCTATGGCCTCTTTTACTGCCACTATGTCTGATCCATTCATCTATACTAATTATGTCAATGTCCATTTTTCCATTGATAAATGGGATAGAACTAATTAGACACCAAATTATTTCCGGTGGTTAAAAGTTGATATTCAATTAGGCATTGTTCTAAAGTCTATTATTCACTCGTTTTTAAGACAAAATTTTTTCGTGTTTATGAGACATGTTCAAAATTTTAGGAATAGGCTAAATTATTGTACATCAATGATACTTAGCATCTTTATGATATGGTTAGTCTCCTCAATATTATTGACTTCAGGCGTCTTAATGATACAATGATAAATATATGGGCTCTTGATGATTGTTTCCATGCCCATGATCATACTTTAGAATCTCCTATTATATCCAATTTTACTTCCACCGATTCCACCTTTCTGCATGTGTTGGTAAGCAAACCACTAATATACTTGCTTCTGCTGATGATGAATCCCCTACTTTGGTATTTTAGTATAATGATCACAATAATCATACCAGAGTTGTATGTTATTAAAACTCTGACTGGACAAGATCTCCTTCTGATAAAAGATCCACTTCGAGATATTGTGCTTCTATTGGTGAAAATTTTATCTCTTGAAAGAGCAAGAAACAAAATGTTGTGACGAGATCTAGTGGAGACGCAAAATATAGATATATAGCCTCAGGTACTTGTGAGCTTATTTGTCTTAAACAATTGCTTAAAGAATTGAAATTTGGAGAGGTCACTCAAATGACACTCATATGTGATAATCTAGGTGCTTTTCATATTATTCAAATTTCATCCTTGTCCTCATCCGGCTTAACCGTTTTTGACAAAATGGACGAAGGCTCTGAATTGAGAGCTCCTCAATAAAGTCCGCTAGGTGGTATTCCATATCTAAATTTAATGGAGGCATATGTGCAACTTTAAAAGACATCTACTGGTTACATTATCGTGACTCTCTATGCATGTCGGGTCCTTTGTGGCGCTCTAAAACAACTTTCGACCTAAATCTACCGAGTTCGTGATTGTGCAGAGATTCTTGGTGGCGAACTTCTTGTATTGATTGAGAGACGTCAACAGGCTTCTCTGGAACAGGAGGCCAAGATTCAATGACTTGCTCAGTACGCTGAACTTGCAAGTTCTATCGTAAACTTTGTTGGGATCAATTTGTTGTTTAATCCTGTTGTAAGGTTGCAATCCACTCATGAAGAGCATGCAGCTCATTACAATGATCGCGTTAGGCCTGCATCTTATCTCGTATGCGAGCAATAACATTCTGAACGCTAACCTCATTCCTTTGGAGAATAATCTCCATATGGGCTTTAAGAGCATTAAGAGAGGATGGGTCTATCTCGTGATATGATGAAATGGAAACAATGATATGACTTCTGGTAAGTATCATATGAATTGTGGTTTAGGAGTAACTTCATCCAAACCCTACGATGGATGTCAAATATTCTTACTGAAATTGAGTTTGAACCGTTCGAGGTAGATTATGGTTGACTTTTAGTGAATCGAGCTTTGACTGAATTGGATCCCTTTTGACAATGGTTACTGAACTTTGATGATGAAGTATCGAGTGGAGATCCACCTACAAGTTAGTAAGAATTTAAATAAATATATAATTAATATTTAATAAATAGATATGAGATTGAAAGAGTATCCCTTGAAAAATAAAACTATATTTATAGATTTTTGTGCCTAATTCAAGTTGTTACTTTATATTGAATTAATCCTTGTAACATAAATTGATTTTAAATCCAATTTGAATTATTTGGGTAGGTAGGTATTTAGCTTGTCTTTTCAAGTAAATAATATCATATTTTGTTAGTGTCTCATATCTTTTCAATGGAATACTATTATATTCTTATTTTATAATACTTGATATTATTAATTGATTTTTTTCACCAAATCTAATATAATTCAAAATAAATTTATTATACTCCTAATATAAACACGTGTACTATTCTATTCTCGTCTTTACCATCCCTTCATATAAATAATAGACTAGTACGTAACCCTACTTCCATGAATAGAAGCATTAATCTACACAGGTCCAAGAAAATCAAAATTTTGACTAGAGCAGTGCAATATTATTTTTTCCGTTTAAGAATGTAAAATCATTAGTTTAAATGTGTTATTTTTTTTACTTTTCGTTGTTGATGTGTAAATGAAGAATAATATACCATAGCATTAAATTAGTTTCTATACTTTTAGTTGTAGATACTTTGCTTTCTCTTGGTTTCTAATATGTATGAAGGAACAAACAAAAAAAATTAAGATTGTAATTTTGCATTTTTTTATTTTAATTTTTTTTTCTTCCCTTACACTAAACAAAATGAATATTTTCACACAATTAAAAATTTTCACACGTCTCTCTCTTCATTGTCTTGAATAAGTCGCCATGACCCTATAAAATAATTTAATACTCCAAATTATAAAATTCACAATTTTAATAAGAATTATACGGTGAAAAATATCAATACTACTCTTGATTATTGAAGAAAAATTTTGTTGTTTGGTTACAATTTTCGTTGGGAATCCAGCATTTAATTTGGAAAACAGTGATATTTACTTATTTGTAGTTTAGTAAGACTTTCAATTTCTAAGATGGAGAAACCTAAGAATAAAAAAACAAATAATATAAGGCTGTCTTTTGCTGTTTTTCAACCCTTGCTTCTTTTTGTTTTGAAAATTTTCCTTGTCTGAATTCAAAGGGGAAAAAATGGATATTACACATAATTGTATTTTGAATCTGTTGTCCAAATTCAATGTTTTCTATAACTGATTGGCCTTAGTTTCTTTCTTCGTTTGAAAAAACCCTTTTCGTAATTACCTACCGTGTTAAACGATGAGTAGATTCAAATAATTGAACAAAATATGACTGAATCTTTACTTTAGTGTTAAAATATTTAGTTATTTAACTGTTAATTGGTTAACAATATTACATTAATTTTTAATTTCACAAAGAAAATTATCATTTAATTTAATCGTAAATGTTAATATAAAGTTAATATGTTTCACAATATTTTGTACTTCAAAAAATAAAACAAATGTTTTATAGAAATAGATATCAACATTATTAACAATGCACTCATACTGAGGAATTACGTTAACAGAAATGAATAACTAGTTTTATAGTAGTGCTGAAACTGCCCATCGTTTTAAGAATTTTTTTTTTAAAGATGAGATATGTGTCCCGTCTTCATATTTGTTTGCTTGAAGAAATAAATTTAAGTGAAATAAAAATTAAAATATAAGAAGAGTTAAGTTGTTTAAATTAAGTGAAAGATATTAACATTTGAATGTAAATTTTATAAAAGTTGATAAATTATAAAAGTTGATAAGTGATATGATAAGTACGATAGATATTACAAATAATTAAAAATAAAATATTAATTTATTGAAAGTGATTAATGAATTATTATTTTTTATTAATATAATTATATGATTATTAATTATTTTAAAATTTAAAAGTAATTTATTATTGTT
>Ga0123340_1003614_pt1 | contig 14535 bp, 7 predicted proteins | sample SirMexnodulemix_FD_89961 | JGI IMG/M metagenome (GOLD analysis project Ga0123340, IMG submission 89961) | Root nodule microbial communities of legume samples collected from Mexico - Siratro Mexico nodule mix | ecosystem: Host-associated > Plants > Roots > Nodule | place: Mexico: Nepantla... | reverse complement strand
TTTTTATGGTGTTACTTTTTTATTAAAAAATATTACTAAAAAATTTCAGTAACATTTTTAGAATGTTATTATTTTATTAAATAAATGTTACAAATGTTACTTGGTGATATTTTTATAAATGTTTCTAATGACAAGTGAAGATGTTACTAAAAATATTTAGTAACATAAGGTATAGCTAACATTGGTATAGCTAACATTTGATAAGATGTTACAAAAAAATTTTGTTTGATTTAGTAACATTTTTTTTTATGTTACTAATTATTATATATGTAATAGTGTTCTTAATTATTAATGCAAAATGTGTTATAACAATATATTAAAATGCTTACTATTAATTTATTATCATTCCACTATTATTGGTTTTGTTACAAAGGCTATCGCATTTCTCTTACTTGGTGTTAAATATGCATAATCAAAATAATATTATAAAAAATTCACTTTAATTTAAATTAAAAATAATTTAAATTTTTAAAAATTTGACTCTGACTAATTCCAAATTTAGTCAAGATACTAACTAAATAATTAAGTTTGTGGGTCACTAACTTTTTTGTAATGACAAGTGATCCTAATTATGTTTGAGATAAACGTCTATGCCTAATATCGAATGTAATATGTTATTAACTTTTTAAATAAAAATTGTTCTTTATTGGTTCTTGTATTTATTGGTTGGTTGAATTGTTAATTTGAAAATATTTTTGATTAACAACAGAGACTTCTTATCATAATAAGATTATAATAATAAGAATTAATATTTTCAATTTTAAGTTGTTTATCTCCTAAAAATTATTTTAAATAAGAGTTTAATAATTAGATCCATATATATATGTAAATGTAAACGTGATGATAGAACTTATTTATTTTAAAAATTTTATAATAATTGTATTTTGTAAGAATAAAATGTAATAGTTTCATTTTTCACTTAAAATTATCATAGTGATTAATAAGATATTTCTTATCTTTTAATTATGATACTTTATTTTATACACAGTTTACATATTTCGAAGAGTAATAATGATTAATATATATCAAATTTTAATATGAATTTTCACGCTATAATTAAATTAAAACTTTGATTAGACCATTTTTCAATCAATTGAGAAATGAGTTTTTTAAAATATAAAGTGATAACTTAATTTGATAGTAATATTATATTATTCTTTTATTGGGTTGAAGGAATTAGGATAAAATATGTCAATTACATTCACAGATTCCTAATAGTAAATAAAAGTGTAGTGGTACTTTTATAAATATAAAACATGTTTATAGTGAAGGTCTTAATGTTTGAAATAAAAATTCATACGATTCGTGTAAATATGGATTTTGACATATTGAATCTTTTAGACAGATATATAATGTTATATTTTCTTCGCATTTTTTATATAAGTTAATTTTTCTTTGACTCTTTTTTTCTGTGACATCAATGACACGGGTTTGCACGTATTGTTAACTATCTATGTGTTTTAGTTCTATCTATGAGTCTTATTTGTGGCAATAGATGTTTTTCTTTAATTGTATTGGAGCATTTGTGGGTGAACATTCACGATGTAATTCTTTCTTCAATTGTATGTTTCATCCTTGCTTCTTCCTTGATTGTGTGTGGTTTATGAATTTTGAAGATGATGTAGTGGAAGTTAAAGTGTTTAGGACGTGTGAGAAGAATTTGGAAGTGAAGAAGGGTGAGGTTAGACCAACACTCTTAGGAGGAAACTAGAAAGAGTCTTGAAAGTTAAGACTACTATAGATAAATCTTCTAGAACAAGAAGAGACATTTTAACAACACTTCAATTCTTATTCATTCAAATTCTGAATTTTCAATTACATGAGCTTTCTATTTATAGACTAAAAGATGACTTGTCTTGCAAGTTTCTCAAAAACTCTCCAATAAGAGTTTGACAAGTGACAAGCCATGAATGAAGAGGATCATCTCTATTGGAAGAGTGTCATGTGCCAAAGGTAGCTTATAGTCCAATCTTCAAATACTCTCCGAGGAGAGATAGACAAGTGGCAAAAGAAGCTAAGAAAAAGATCCTATGTGGTGCCTGCTTAGAGTAGCTTGTGGTGCCTTCTTGGACTCATTTTTGCTAGGTGGCACATTCTTGGTGGCTTCTTTCAAAGGTGTCCATCCACTTTTTCTTATGGGCTTCAAGGTCTAAAATCCTACACTACTTGGCCCAAAATACAAGACCCAAAATCTTATTCTACTTGGCCCAAAATTCAAGGCCTAAAATAAATTCTACATTACTCTATCCAATTTTTACAAGTAGAGGTCTTGTAATCTTAAAACTCTAAAATCTCTAGAGTAATCTTCCCTGGACAAGTTCTTCCTACACCCTAATACCCTATTCCTGCACCCAATATAAAATTTTAATTCCACAATTGCCCCAATGGCACACCCATCCGGTTCACACTGGCAAGAAAATGAGAATTGGATGACACCCCCATCCGGTTCTCATTTCCAAATCAAAACGAGAACCGGATCCGATTCTCATACCCCAAATCAGAAAATTTCTCCATTCACCATTGATAGCGCCCCAAACCCCAAATCAACTACTCTAATCAGCAATATCACTTACTAATTGCTAATAAACACCAAAGATTACTTACCTATTGCTTGTTTGAAGGATTAATCAAAGATTTGGAAGAATGGAAACAAACAGATGCTGAATTTGTGAACGGATGCTGAAATGACAATCGGATGGCATACTCATGCAGTTGTCAATTTTTTCGCAATATGAACCGGATGGGGGTGCCATCCGGTTCTCATTTTTTTGCCAATGAACCGAATAGGAGCGAAGGGGTGGAGGCTAATTTGGTCTTTGCACTTTTAAAGTTGAGGGCATAACTGTCATTTCATATTTTGTATGAGGGTGCAGGAAGAGGGTATTAGGATGCAAGAAGAACTCGTCTCTTCTCTGATTTTAAACTTGGGCTTAAAAGTTTGATTCGAGGCACAAACAAACCCAAGTAGGCTCAATCTCCTTATAAGCTCTTGATCAAACCTCTAACTCAGTGACCTCTTTATTCTTGTCTATAATCTTGGAGACGAGTTTGCATCATACCCTCCCTCTTGAAAAGGATTTGTCTTCAGATCTTGCACGAAGCTCAACAGTTGCACACTTTATTTTCTCTTTTTTAGTTCCATCTAGGATCAAAGATCATCCTGTAGAAACAATCAAACAGTAAAACATGATATTTGTACAAAAAAATTAAGGAGAAAAATATAAGAAAAGACCTTTCTTCCAAGGTCAATGTACCTCTTACTTGATAGATAGACACATTGGACACAAGGAGTAACTTTATTTTTATTTTTCTGTTTCTCTACCTTATGAAGTGACTTAATCTTTTCATCTTGTTATTTTATTGCAAACAATTTTTCATAGGATTTTTCTATCAGAAATGAGTTTATGTCTTTATCTCGTTCAACTCCAAATAAAGATTTTCTTTAATAAACTCCTTACAAGGGTTGTTTATGGAGGAGTTTATGTTAATGTTCGATTCAGCTTCAGACAAAGTTTATATTTTATACAACTCTCCACATTATTTATTCTTGACATAGAAAATTTTATCAATGTTTGATTCAACTTTAGACAAAGATTTTTTCTTTCTCTCTTTTTCTATTACTTTTATCTTTTTCTCTCTCTTTTCTTTCTCTTCTCTTTACCTCTTTCTTTCTCTTCTCTTTCTATATTTTCTTTGTATTCTATGTCTCTGTTCTTTCTCTCTTTTCTTTCTCTTTTTCTGTATGATAAGAGCTTACAATTTTTCTCTAAATTATTTTTCTCTTCTTATAAATTCCTTTTCTTCATCTAAACATTTTCTTCCTTGTTTGCAAGCTCTTTCATTTATTCGATATATTTTTCTTGTTTTTTTTTTTTTTACTTTTTTCCATCCTTGTCTTGTGATTCTTTAAACCTAAATATAGAATTGGAGGAGCATCCCTTCCTCTTAAATTTGTGATCAGGTTGTGAAGGGGTATAATATTGAGTTATTGTTGTTCTACCTTCACACAAAGCTAAACTTGTTCATTTAAATCATTATAGGGTAGTAGTTCAACTCTATTCCTAATGTTTGGGTCAAGACCATTGAAAAAACTATCTATTGTTTTCCTTGGATCTTCTTTAATCCTTGCCCTCATCAAAGTAACTCCATTTATTGTCTATACTTTTCCACACTTATGCTCCATTGTTTGAGTGTACGAGGTTAATTCGTCAATTCCCTATAATAATTGGAGGGCACATGTCTTTTCCTTAGGACAACCCTAAGTTCATTCCAAAATTGAATCTGGGGTTCATGACGGGCATTAGGTGCAGATGTCGTATATCCATCTTCCTCCATTGCTCATCTTTTTATCTTGTTCGGAATTTAGATGTAACTGGTTGAATTTTCATGTAATCAATATTGATTTTCATAAATACGTCTTTACAATAAATGCTTTTATTTCAAATTTTTAGTATTTTGATTTTGATTCTATGCTTAATGTTTGTACAATTGAATTTTAGGATATCGAAAAATATCATTTGTAATCAGGATCTAAATTGAAATACGCTTGTGTCTAGGAATAAAACATGACTCGTTTGTTGTCTTTAAGATCCTTGTTGTGATTGCAAGTCTTATTTATATATTGATCAAGGAATTGATTATTAATAAATAAGTTTAGGCTCATTAACCTAAAGAATTAAGGTTTGGGTGTTATTATGAGTTAACATTGACATTTGGTTGAAAAGAAAATAATTGATTTTATGTATGATAAAGTTTGATAAAAGTTTAATCCTAGCAATTATATTCCAAATCCTCTCTAATACTTTTCCACAATCATAGCAATTACATTCCAAATCCTCTATTATTTTTCCACTTTCCAATTACTCATCAAAAATAAAAAAATATATTTTAATTATTTTGATTTTATTTTCTCACATAAAAATTTAAATTTTGAAATTATTTATAGTTTAATTTTGTTATAATTATATTTATTATTATATATTGTAGTCCTTTTAAAAAAAATATTTATTACTTGTTGTTACTTGTTATATTTGTTAGTTACATTTGTTACTTTATAGAAAAACAATTTAAAACATTCCACAACTTCCTCAACAAATCCACCTCTTATTTAAGACAACCTTGAATCCAGAAAAGACAAATGACTTTAGTTTCTATTTTCACGTCCATGAGATCGAATGCAACATTGCACAAATATTTGTTCCCGAATTTTGGCGTGACTTGTAAAATGATAGTTGAAAGCAAGACATTATTCCAACACACCAACAACAACAGAAAAACCCGAACATGTTAAAAAATATAAAAGTAACCCTCTCAAAACCTATTACTTCTGAGTAACATAGACCTCAAATAACACGTCAACAATTACCTTATCTTGTTCTCATCCCATCTGCTTAACAACATTGCAGTGATATCGATAGAATGGATCATATTCTTTAGCTAATTAAAATACTTTGTATTACCTTCCTACCAATTAAATAATGTTTGTTTACGAAAATGAAAAAAAAATATAAAACAATTATGAATGGTTTTAAAATCATAACATCTTTTACTTTTTAAAATAAATATTTAAAAGTAAGTAAAATATCCATAATATGTTCTTTTTTACGTTAATACTAAATTAGAAAAAGGAAGAATTTAACATCTCTTACTCTAAAAATGTCATATGAAACAAAGCTTAAAAGCTTATTTATTTGAAATAAATGAATAAAAATAATCAATCGAAGTGATTACACATTTTTCTGATTTTTATTGTACTGATTGAATAATAATAAAATTTATTCACTATTTTTATTTAGTTTTTATTAGATTATATCAAACAAGATGAATGATTCTGTATATGTAATGGGAGGGAAAATCGTAGAGGGAAGGAAGAATCCGAGTTTTCCGTGTCATGAGTACACAGAGAGATCCCATTTTTATTTTACCTTATTTATTGAATAGGTTGAAATTGTCTATTTATATTTCACTAATTATAAATTTTTTTATTAGATCATTTGTAGTATAATTTTCCTACTATATGAGTTTTAAATGAATTTAATCCTTCATAAGACCTTACCATTTTAATTCAATACAAAATTTTACAAGACCCATGATGATGGGACAATGTTGTTTTATTTAAGATTAAGAATCTTAAATCTAAGATCTGTCCATGATATATCCACATGTTTTAATGAGTATTTTAGAAGGTTGCTGAAAATGTTATTGTACCCTTTACAGAACCAATTATTGCTGATGAGCTTAGCCTCTGGGGACACACCACAGACACAGTTTTCCCTCCATTCTTGAAAAAAGGAGTGGGGAGCAGTTTTCTCACACTTTCAGAAACCAAAATAATTTTTTATACCAAAGAAGATGGCAAAAGAGCAGCAAAAGCAGGATCCCGGGGCATTCACCAACTCCTTGCAAAACCAAAACCAGGTGTATACCCATTTTTCTCTTTTCACTTCCCGTTTACTTATACAAACCCAAAAAGAAAATTGGTGCTAATCTAGATCGTGTTTGCATAGATGCATCAAGTGTTTGTGATCTTGAAACTTCACTCCTAGTCCTAACCTATGTAACGTGATGTTTTGAAATTTGCGTGTGGGAGTAGGAATTGCAGGGTAAAGATGAAGTGGTAAAGGAGGAGGCTGAGACCCCTTTCACTCTCAGCGTCACTTCCAAGGTATATTTTGCAATTGGGTTCTCTCTGCAATCAAAAAGCTTGAAACTTGTTCGGTGAATGCAGGTTTTGTACATGTTGGGAGACATCACAGCAGGGCCTGCGTCTATGTTCGCGCAATGGCTCCAATTAGTTCGTAAACGCACTTCCAGTAATCGCACTTCTGGCTTCCCTCACCGTTCTTCCACCATGCCTTCTAGGTTCCCTACTGCTGTTTCTTCTCCTTCAGTTGCATTTGTACCATTTTTTTCTATCATTGTGCCATTGAGCATGCATGTAATAGGATGATGCTAAGAGGATGTTTGCTATGGGAAGACCTTTTATTTTTTCCTTTTCATAAATAATAACAAAAACTGTTAAATTGATAACCCTGTTTATTACTATTTTAAAAAAAATTGTATAGGAAGCAGCCAATCAGTTTGTGACTATTTGTTAACATGAAGTAAAAGTAGAAAATGCTATCTCAAACTAACCACGCTTAAAGTTTTTTTTATTGCTTTTTTAGAGGGGAAGTAGTGAAGGGGGCGTGTTGGAGGAGATTCCTTTTTGGTTATAAATTTAGTTTTTATCTGAAGTAGTTGCTAAGGATGATTTAATTTATGTTCAGCCTAGGAGAATCTGTGGAGGATGTGAAAAATGATCAGCAAACAGAAATTAGTTTGTGGGAGAGACTTGGTAAAGCTGAAATGTTGGACATTGAATCGAGCTCATTTTCTTGGGAAAGACTCTCTTCGCTTCACCATACTGAACACACTAGCAGCAACGAACATTCTGAGGATGAAATGAACCGAGCTCTTGAGGTTTGTTTTTTTTTTTTCTACACTCTTGTTTACTGGCACAAACTGTATCAGTTAAGGGCTTTTGAAGTTGTGTCAATATGTTAATAGCTTCAAGCTATAAGTTCCAGAGAGTTAGATATACACATTAAAAAAATATGTCGTCATCTTTACATGAGCATGTTGATAATCATCAGCTTTTTTTTCAGTCTTTAATAAGAACTATAGTTTCTTTGTGATACAGCTTCTGATCTGTATATTTTTTGCTAGGTGCTTCCTTATTGCGTATTCTATTCTATTAATTGATTTTTTTTTGGGGTCAAGCATTTCCTGTGAAAGACTTAGAAAAAAATCAATTTTATGTTGTAATAATTGTGATTTTTGTTTTTCTTTTGAATTACAAACCTTGCTTTCGTTAATGTGCCTCACTCTCTTCTCAGTTGTGTGCACATAGGTAACAGTAAATTCTGGAGGGGTAGTCTTCTTTGCCTTTTTCAATGGTCGTGGGAGTGGTGATACTTGTCCAAAACAAGAAACAGCTGTTATAAAGATATCATCTTCAAGAATGGCAACACAATCCGAACGGCTTGGTTATGAATTTGCCAAGTGGTTGGGAGTCCAAACTCCGCAGGTTATTCTCTCTCTCTCTCTCTCTCTCTCTCTCTTATCTAATTGTTCTTAAGATTTACTGGCTTAGGAAATCAAACTATATTTCTGCCATATTCATCCTTTACTTCTATTTGGAATACAAGGCTAGAGTCATCCACAATACCGGTTCAGAATGGATACAAATAAAGGAAGCTACAGAAAAAGCAAGAGATGCAGCAATTTCTACAGGTGATGAAATTGGTGAACTGACATGCACAGAACTTCTGGAAGCACTTGATCTTAGCCGATGTCTCATGTTTATGAGGTATGATTCAAATCAAGTATTAATATGATAAGGTTTATACAATGGCAGGAGGAGATATCTTGCTTGCCCTGTTATATTTGTTTCCTAGAGTTGTTCATGATTGGGCCTGATGTGATAATTCCAAATAGTGGCATGCAATGTTATCATCCTATGTCTGAATCAATGCAACCATCCAAGAAATGACATTTTCATAAATTTCTATATTATAATGACAATTTTTGGTAATTAGCAAGAGATAACTAACAATTCTGTGTGTGTCCTTTTCCATGTGTGGTGGTGGACAATTTAGTGGAAGTTGGAGTAGTATGACAGCTTTGTTATTCCTTTTCCAAGTTAAATGATATCCAATGTCAATATTTTCCAGAAAAACAATTAAAAGCAATCAGCATGGTAATTATTTGGTGCAAAATCACTCGGCTATTCTCCTGCTGCAAGATCATTTATCCTAAATTTTTAAACATCTTATTGCAGTTACGTGCATGGTTCACCCTTGCTTGAAAGCTCTAGAGCATTTGAGTCACGGGAATATGCAGAACGAACATCAGCAGCCCTTGGCAGAGTACTGATGCTGGATCTTGTCATCAGAAATGAAGATAGGCTCCCTTGCCGGCAGCTTAGATGGCGTGGGAACTCTGCCAATTTGTTATTGACTGAAAAAGTAATCTCTGCAAGTGTAGATACAATAGGAGAAACCTTTAACTCTGCAGTGACCCGATACCGACCAAGGGTGAGTAGGGCACTTCAAAAAGACAAAAGGTCAACATCAGTTGATACTAGAATGAATTCTCATAATTCTGGATTGGTATCACAATACTCTGGTCTTTCTGACCTCAAATACACTTCAATACCTCATCACATGAACTTGAAAAGTCAAACATCAGGAGAATCAATGCCAACCGACTTTAACATTGTGGCAATTGATTCTGGCGTACCCCGTCGCCCCCCTGCAGGAAAACGTGCAGATGACCAGGTTAATTATCCTAAGTTGGTTGAGTTACTTCTTAATAGCTCTGAGTTTTCAAGTAACCTATTACATGATATAACTGGAGGGAGGTTAGGATGTCCTCATCTAGAAGACACTAATGCAACAACTGATGTTCACACAGATGATGAAGCATCACTGGTTCATGAGTTCCGTAATGGTTTTCGTGCTGCTCTCATGGACATGCAGGGATTCCATATATTCCTACTCACACTTCATCAAAAACTAGATAATTTGTTAAGGGTATTTATGAATGCTGTAGGCAAAATATCATCAGGAGAGTCTGAAAAGGAGGATGCAGTGGTTCATGACTTACCTTCACCGGCTTCTGCTGGCAGTTATCTTTCCCCATCTATTAAGGAGAGACATTCTAATGATATTCATCAAGATTGTAGTGATTCAGAATCACAGAGAACTGCTCCAAGGGCATCATCATCAGGCAGTAGAGATTGCTGTGATTCTGCCTCTCCTGCGTCAAGAGAAGGTTGGCATGGAAAGCACTCTAAGGGAAGCGTGGAGTCACTTCGTGGTCTGCGCTTGACAACTAAGCTTCGTGACTTACACAAATTTGCCAAGGTTGGTCTCTGGGTAACATGATCTTTTTTCTTAATTCATTGTTTTGGTTCTCATGATGCAGCCAGTGAGTTGTTCTGGTTCTTTAGTCCTGTCTTTTTTCTGGATAGATCATAATTAATCAGCTGTTGGCATATTGATTATTATGCAAAGTAAAAATAGTTTTTTGCTCTACTTACGCAAAATAAATTTATTTTAACAGTATTTAAGACCAACCAGGATGTACTCTTGGTGTTTTGAGAATGAAAGCATGAAATTTGATGAGTAAGTTTTAGTTATTTTATTTTGGAAAACAGGTTACTCAGATCTTTTGCTCTTGTTGCTATCTTATCTAATTGAAGTAGTTACATTGTGCGACATAGACGAGTTCCTAAATCAGCAGTAAATTAAAAATTTTGGTTTCTTCCAAATAAATTGTTTGTCAGTTTCATTTCCCTATGTCCTGCATGTGCAAATGCCATACACAATCATTCATGTATCTCGAGGTGATTGACAAAAAAAGATATAGAAGTATTGTGACTAGGTCTGTCTTTGACAAGTAAAACTGCATTTTATTGCATGTTTCCTTTTATCATATGTCTGATACTTTACCCGATTTCAAGGTTGACTCAGAATCTTATAAGGAATTGGAACAGTGGAATGAAATGCTTAAAAATGATGCAGTCAATTTATGCTTGGAGAACAATTTTAACACAGGATTTTTCGAGGGTAGTGATAACAACACTGTTCTTGATGCATATGAACTCAAGGTACCTCAATTTAAAATAGTATTCAGAACTAATATGTTGGATTCGTTTCACCTATGGAGGATAAATGAAAGCGATTACCCCATTGACCTTCAGGTCAGACTCGAGCATATTCTTGAGAGGATTGCATTGATATCTGAGGCTGCAAATACAGAGAGACCATCTGCTGTTACAAATAGTCTGTTCATCGGTGGAGCACTGGCTGCAAGATCTACATACACACTGCAACGCTTGGGAATCACACATATTTTATGTTTGTGTACAAACGAAATTGGCCAATCAGATTCTCAGTTTCCTGATCTATTCACATACAAAAATTTCTCTGTAAGTTGTACTGATGTCTGCTTTTTACCATCATGTGAGGTTTAGTTTGCGTAAGAATCAATTGACTTCATGCCTAATGTCCTACTCTGCATTTTTATTAATCATGCATGCATTTTCATGCAGGATTAATCTAGTTTTTGTGTTGAATTGGAGCTTTAGACTTTTATTTGTTCCTTCCTTACTGTAGTAACTTCATGAGTTTCCAATTACTATTTGTTGTTCCATTCATTCAAAAGGTTAAGATGCATTCTCATGAATGTTTTCCATCCCCAACACAATCTTACATGAGATATCTGTGTTTCAAGCGTAGACAAGACACTTTTTATCTTAGCTTATGCTGAAACTTGCTTTCGATCTTTAACTGGGCATCCTCACAAGCAAATATGAGATAACCCTCTGGGCAGGCGTGGTAGTTTGGCAAACCCTCCCCAAATGCTTGAACTGTTAGGTAGTGCTACTGGCAGCCCATGGAACCCAGGATATAGTTTCCAACTTTAATATATGAATTATTTTACAGGAAATTTGGTTTCTGATGAAGTTCAATGGTTTCACTTGATGGATGCTGCTTATCTCATCTAACAAGATGGCTTCATTGTGTTCACAGATTAATCCAGTAATAGAGCTTTTTCTACCTTAATATCATTTATAATATGACCAAATTAAAGTTTCTCACAAGTTTGTCCTTAATTTTCTATCAAATATTTCTTAATTTACGTCTTGATTTAATATTGTGATACATCTGTTCAGAATCTGATTTGAATTAATCTGAGTCATGATCAAATCATTTAGGTGAATGGCTATATTATTTTTGACTTTCTGGATTTTCCCGATTGTGGCAGATTTTATTTTCTCTTTGGGACTAATGTAGTCTATAAATCAATGGCTGTATTGTTATAAAATGATCAGACAAATAAACTATTTTCTTTCTCTGTTCTGGTAATATGATTCCATCCCTCATTTTCTCGTCTTTTTCTACAGTTCCCTTTTGGAAGTTATTTGATTTCATTGGTTTGAAAATTTGATCTCTTCGTCGGACAGAGTATTTTCTAGTTAAGCTAGGCCTTCCCATTTTCTCTTTTAATCATGTAATTTGTTTGCTATTCAATATGATATAAGTTATGCATGTAAGTCTGAGTACCTATAACTATTTTTTTTCCTGGATAGTTTAAGGTATCAATGGCATTTTTAAATAAGGTTCTGTCCAGGAATAATTCTTCACACTGTCTCTCTTCATGCTCCCATTGAACAGGTGTGTGACAATGAAGATTCTAACATCAGCAGCATATTTGAAGAGGCTTGTGATTTTATAGACTATGTTGAGAAAGCTGGTCAGAGTGTTTTAGTTCATTGCTTTGAGGGGAAAAGCAGAAGTGCCACTTTGGTCCTTGCTTACTTGATGCTTAGGAAGTAAGTAAAAATATAAAATACAATCTTATTTATGATAATTGGAACACTTACAGCTCTTAAGTTTGTGTTCCTTGATAGTTAAGATTATCACTGCTACTACTAGTACTTGGGACAATTTAGGAACTAAAAGGCTTTTGTGTTGTAGGAAATTCACTTTGTTAGAAGCATGGAATGCTCTAAAGCGAGTTCATCGTCGATCTCAGCCCAACGATGGTTTTGCAAAGATCTTACTTGAACTTGACCAGAAACTGCATGGCAAGGTTTCAATGGAGTGGCAGCAACGGAAACCAATGATGAAAATTTGTCCCATCTGTGGCAAGAATGCTGGACTAAGTACTAGTTCACTTAAACTCCACCTTCAGAAATCACACAAAAAGCTGTCATCAGGGAGTGTTGATAGTGCCATGACAATGGAGATCCAGAAGGCATTAACAGCTTTGAAGATTAGCCGTGGTGGGAGTGTTAGTCCCACACAACGCCAGTCTCATTCATTCAATGCTTGATGCATAGATAGCGCATTCAAATATTACTGAACATTCATTAAAGATTTTATTTTCATGTTAGCAATTTTTTAGTAAGAGTGAGTGAACTAGTGGTTTGGAAATAGGATTAGTTTGGATAGTGATTTCATGTAATTGGGTACTGGGAATTCTTTTTTTGTGTACATGAAAAATTTGTTATATTGAGATCAAATTTTCTTATCTTTGCCTCTTGGAAAGAATTAGTTTTTAATTATTGACTTGAAAGAGACAGAAAATCCATTTTACATATAATATAATTGATGGATTTCAAATTGATATTGTTTGTTTGATTTTTTAAAGTTATTTTAGAGACATTGTTCAAGCATCTTAAAAAGCCTAAAGTTTCAAGACATTAGACATTTCAAGTCATCATGACATTGTTCTAGCTATTTTTTTCTATTTCTTCAATTTTTTTTCGTGAGTTTTGTCTCTTATCTTTCTCATCTATTGCACACACCCCATTCTACTTATCGTTCCACTTTATTCTTTATTTTATTTCATAAACATTTCTTGGTTGATTTGACTCTAAGGAAGAAGCTTTCCTATTCAGTCTCCATTTTTTCCAAGTTCTGCGAGAATGCTACCTACATATTGTAATGTGTTGTCCTGAGTCCTACTTTATGGATGGTTTCATCCAGAAAACATATATTTGATTTGCTTATTTGTTCCTCCCAACTGAGGTCTTGTCCAGAACTAATTTTTTATTAGAATATGTAATTAGCAGTAAGAAAATAAAGATAAGAGAGAGAAAATAAAACATATATAAAAGAATTAATTAAAAAGTAAATATTTATTAGTGTGTCAATATTTTTTACTTTAATAATTAATTTTAACTAATAATTTATAGTCAAATATGGGAGAAGAATAATAAAATTTTGGTTTTAATTAAGTTTTAAGTTCTTCATAAATATAGCTATTTTTAATTCAGTTTTTACTAATTTTTTTTGTCGTATTATATCTAAAATTTTTATATTTTTCAATTGAGTCTCTTTAATACTAGATTTTGCTATTAATCAGGGTGATGTTATTAGATTGTACCGTTACATGTTACTTTACATTGTTGTTTTATTGTTAATTTGAGTGACTTGACCATTTGATTACAGTCAACCCAAATATCACTAATTTGAATAATAAAAAAAATCAAGTTTTAGAATCCTAAATATCTTTAAAACCTTAATTATCTTTATAAACAATGACATGATTTCATGTTATAAGTTAAATTCTAAAATCAAATCAAAATATTAGGTCTCTCAAATTAATCACAAAGACTCAATTAAAAAGTATAAAAGTTTTATACTCAATAGAACGAAAATCTCAATAGATATTCAATTAAAAATAGTTAAATTTATTTATGGATATGCACAACTTAAAAGTTAATTAAATAATTTATTTTTCATAAGAAAACACGCAATGATGATGCAAAGTAACAATCATATCATTCAAACTAACACAAAATCTAAACGGAGGAACTCAATTTAAAAAATATATAAATTTTAGATATCATTAAAGTAATTTTTTTTTAATAAACACTCAATTAAAAATACATAAATTTATCCGAGAATTAAAACATAATTAAATCCAAAATATTTTAAACATAAATTATTTATAGATTTTAAGAAAACAAATAACAGA
>Ga0123340_1003612_pt1 | contig 14536 bp, 9 predicted proteins | sample SirMexnodulemix_FD_89961 | JGI IMG/M metagenome (GOLD analysis project Ga0123340, IMG submission 89961) | Root nodule microbial communities of legume samples collected from Mexico - Siratro Mexico nodule mix | ecosystem: Host-associated > Plants > Roots > Nodule | place: Mexico: Nepantla... | reverse complement strand
TATTAAAATCGTCACTGTATAATCTTTTCTTCCTGCTGTTTTCTATAGTGTGTACTTGTGCAAATTATAACAAAACTATTTTCACATGTCATTTTTTCATAATTGATATTTAAAGAGTATTAGTCTTAATTTTTATACTTATTTCCATTTTTAGGCTTTTTTCTTACTTTAGTAAAAGTATTATAGTGAACAATGTTGGTGTTTAAAACTAAAACTAAAGGAAAGAGAGGAATCCTATTTTATTATTTACCAATAGTCTGTTTAAATACAGACTTTGTAACAGTAAAAATAGCAACTTCCTAACAATAGCTATATCGCAACTGAGATCACGATGGAACGACGATCCGAAAAAATTTAATGGATTTTCAAAATAAGGGAGTCACCACCGTAGTTTTCATGGAAAACTGGAAAACCAAAGAAAACAAAGATAAGGCTAGTCTATGAAAATCGGATTGCGAGTCTGGGAGTCGGTTACGCGTGGGGAAGGTATTAGCCCTCCACGGCGCCCGTTCTAAGACGGTATCTTTAACTGAATAGAATGAAATGAATGTAATTTTTGAAATATTTACTTTTCACGAGAAATAGAAATAGAAGCAAACAATTTTTTATTTTGAAAAGAGCCCGACAAGGTTTAACCTCGCTCCTACGTATCTCCACCAGAGACGGAGAATCAGGGTTATGTAGTTCTATTGAGAAAATGATTTGTTTGAAATGTTTGATATTTTTTAGTTTTGAAGATTTTTGATATATTCGGGTTTAGGGGTGATGCTCGGTCAGGTTTATTTTTGGGGTGGAAGTACTCGACCAAATGTTACAGAGCAATGAGAAACAAAAATATGGTTTGTGAACGAGGTATATTTGTGAACGAGGTCTATTTCAATAGAAGTAGTAACATAAATATTATAATGCATCATCTTATTCCACCATCAAAACACATACAAATCCATGTTTGCGCTATGCACACAGTGAAACAATCGACGTAAATTCATGCAGGAAATGAACAGTGAAATTTCAGTGAATCAGACATAAGATTAATTGGTAAAACACATTCATACTCAGCAGAAGCAACAACTCATACTTGGATCACCTCCATAAACATTCAGCTTAAAAAAACAACAGTGATGAGATGCAAATGGAGAAAATGATCGACGTTATTTCTCAAGACAGATGCAATCGAAAAAGAAATGGACAATGATTTAAAAACTTGAATCAAATCAGTGGGAAGGAGCTTACTTGTTGAAGCACCGACTCTAGAGGTGTTCCTCGGTCGTTCACGAGCTTGTCTTCTCCGGGACCTCCAGCTTTTTCCGACAAGCGCTTTAAGTTCTTCTTTCTTTGTCGATTTCACTCTCTTAATGAACGTTCCCTTTTTGCTCTCCCTCGCCAAGTCTACTTATGTTGTTTCCTTCTCCTCTTAGATGTGAGACATAGGCACATATATGCCAAAAGACAAATGCCCAAAAGAAATCCTCTTCGCTGCAGACGGGTGGGAGTTGTTTTTGCAGGGGGGACAAAATCACTTTTTGACCAAACCGTTTCTGCAGGGTGTTGGAGCAGGGACCTTGGTGCTCCAAGTGGATTCTGTCGCACTTGAAGATACCGGGATGCCAAGCATTGGGCTGTGAGGAGTGGTGCCATAGCACCAACTTGGGGCCCAATAGGTGCTTATGAAAAAAAAAGGGGGTGTGGGACACAATAAACTCCAATTTCATTTTCTAGTCAAAGCAAAACTTCTTTTTACATTTTTTCTAACAAGATAAAAACTCAAATCGTGTCTTTTTTCTAAAAATAAGATAAAAGATAATGACAAGCAGATTATATTTTTGCATTTTTGAAAATAAGAGAAAAATAATAAATCCAACCAAACAATAAATTTAAAAATGAACTTTTGATTTCTTTTCTAATTGATAAAAACACATATTTTTAATAACAGAATTCTAATTTGATTAAATAACTTTTTTTTCGAATTTTCTTTAAAAATGAATTAGAAATATTTTTTTCATTTTTTTTGAAATAAATTTTATTTATTCGGACGAAATTAGGTATTGACAAGCTACTAATAGAAATATCTGCAATTAATAAATAAATATTATTCTTAAAAACTTGGTCAAATATAACCAATTACTAATGCACGTTAATGAACGTTAATGTACGTTCAACACTCCTCCTTGCATTAGTGACTCAAACTTGTTTCTTGGAAGTGCTTTGGTGAAAATATCTGACAGTTGATCTTCTGACTTGCAATACTTCAAACACACTGTACCATCCCTTTGTACATCTCTAAGGAAGAATAACTTGATGCTGAAATGCTTTGTTTTTCCATGAAAAAATGGATTTTTTGAGATAGCTATGGCTGCTTGATTGTCCACCTTTACTTCAGTAGTAGTCTCTTGCTCCAAGTACAAATCAATTAAAATCTTTCTTAGCTATAAGGCTTGATTCACCACTGCTGTGGCTGTTATGAATTCAGCTTCTGCCATTGACTGAGCAACAACTTCTTACCTTTTTGAACTCTAAGAGAATATTCCTGATCCAAAACTGAAACAATAGCTTGAGATGCTCTTCATGTCATCCAGAGATCCTCCACAATCATTGTCAGAATAACCTTGTAACTTGAAATCTTGCGATTGACTAAACTTGATGCCATAATTTAAAGTTCCTTTGACATATCTCAACACTCTCTTTGATGCTTTTAAATAGGATTCTTTGGCACAATTCATGAACCTTGAAAGTATACTTATCGCATACAAGATATCTGGCCTTGTTGCTATAAGATACATCAAGCAACCAATTAAGCTTTTGTAGAGAGTTTCATTCACTTGTTATGAAACATCATCCTTGCATAACTTCTCCTTTTGACACATAGGAGTATTCATACTTTTACAGTTCTCCATGTTAAATTTCTTCAAGATCTCCTTTGCATACTTCCTTTGACTAATAAAAATTTCACCATCATTTTGCTTAACTTCCATACCAAGAAAATATGTCATTTCTCCCAAATCTGTCATCTCAAAAACTTGTAGCATATCATCTTTGAATTGCTGAATAAGTTTAGCATTGCTACCAGTAACAAGGAGATCATCAACATACAAAGAAATCACAATAGAATTAGCTTGATTACCTTTGATGTATAAAGTGGATTCACTAAGACTTTTAACAAAGCCTAGTTTCGATAAGAATTCATCAATTTTGTTGTACCAAGCTCTTGGAGCTTGTTTCAATCCATATAAAGCTTTCTTTAAAAGATAGACTTTGTCTTCGTGTCCTTTCACAAAGAACCCTTTAGGTTGCTCAACAAAGATTTCTTCCTCGAGAAAACCATTTAAAGAGGCTGACTTGACATGAAGTTGGTAGATTTTCCATCCCTTTTGGGTTGCAATAGCTAGCAGCATCCTGATGGTATCTTGTCTTGCAACCGATGCAAACGTGTCAAAGTAATCTACTCCAAAAATTTGAGCATACCCTTTCACAACTAACCTTGCTTTGTACTTATTGATTGAACCATCTGCATTCAACTTAGTTTTAAACACCCAAGTTCCAAGTCTGATTTTTTTCAATGATGAAAAACTCCTCCTGCATTGCAGTCCTCCATTGCTTCATGATAACCTGCAAGTTTTAGAATTGCTACATTGCATCTGTCATAAATATCTGAGAGCAATCTAGTACCTCTTATAGGTGCATCATCAACAAGCTCATCTTGATTCAACAAAGTGTCAGCTTTGGAACATTTTCAGCATTAGACCAATTCCACTGCTCATTCTCCATAAAGTACACATCACGACTATAAGAATTTTCCTTGTGGAAGGTTGGAAAACTTTATAAGCCTTGGATACTGAGCTATATCCCACAAAAATCCCAGGTTCAGCTTTCTTGTCAAGCATGTCTCTCTTAATCTGTGGCACATAAGTGAAACACAAACATCTAAACACTTTAAATTTTTTTAGGAAAGGTTTATAACCATACCAAGCCTCAAACGGTGTCTTCCCATCTACTGCTTTGGTGGGAAGTCTATTTAACAAAAACACAGCAGTGTTTGCAGCCTCTGTCCAATATTCCTTTGGTAGACCTTTCTCATGAAGCATACATCTCACCATCTCCATTATCGTTCGATTCTTCCTTTCACTAACCCCATTTTGTTGAGGGTTGTAAGGTGTCTTTAATTGACGCTCAATGTCTGTTGCCTCACAAAACATAGTGAACTGTCTTGAAGTGTACTCCTTCCCATTGTCAGACCGTAAGGCTTGAATCATGCAACCACTTTGCTTTTCGACTTAAATCTCCAAAAAATACCTGCAACTTCTGATTTAGATTTGAGAAAGTAAATCCAACACATTCGAGTGAAATCATCAATAAAGATGATATAATATTTACTCTCCTTAAGTGAAGGAGTCCTTTGAGGTCCAGTCAAATCAGTGTGGATAAGTTGTAGCTTCTCTGTTACTCTCCAGCTTGCATGTTTAAATGGTAATCTTGCTTGTTTCCTATATTGATAAACCTCATAGTTTGGCAATTTAGAATCCAAGTGAGGTATGCCATGAGCCAACTCCTTTCGCGACGTATTCAACGCTGTTGCATGATGAAAATGGCCTAACCTTTTGTGCCAAATCACCGTACTATTCTCAGTAGCTGGACAAGCTACTTGCTCCTCCTCCATGGGATCAAGTGTGAAACTTCTGCCACTCATTTTAATACTAAGTATTTTCTTGTTGTTAGCATCTTTAATAGAGCAATGATTATCTTCAAAATTAAGTTTAAATCCCTTCTCTAATAACTGGCCCACACTTAGCAAGTTTTGGTCAATCTCAGGCACATACAAAATATTATAAATTAATTTTGTACCTTGACAACTTTCAATATCAACGATTCCCCTTCCTTCAGCAGTAATGAAAACACCATTACCAATTCTTACTCTGGATGCCTTTGATCTGTCTAGTTCTTTGAAAAACCCTTGATCGTGGGTCATGTGATTGGTACACCCACTGTCTACTAACCAGCTTTCACTTGAGTTCTTGCTTACAAAACAGGTTGCTGTAAACAATTGTTCTTCCTCTTGCTCATTAGCAACTTGAGCTTCATTCTTCTGTTGAAACTTGCAGAATCTCACATGATGTCCTATCTTGTTGCATTTTTCACACTTAACATTAGGTCTTTTGCAACATTTGAAAAGAGGATAACCCATTTTGCCACAATGCTTACACGGAGGGAATTCTTTACTCCTTTGTTTATTATTCCTGTTGGTGTTGGCAGCAGTTTCTCTTCCTTTGAAATTCTTCTTCTTTTCTCCTTGGTTGATTTGTAATTTGGCTTGCAATGCTCCTTTTACAGAAACTTCATCCCTCATTTTGCTCCTTTGCTTTTGGGCCTGCATAGAGCTTACAAGTTCTACCAATGTGATCTTTGACACATCCTTGGTATTTTCCAAAGAGGTAATAGAAGCCTCAAACCTTAGAGGAACAGTCACCAATATTTTCTGAACTATTCTTGCCTCAGAGAAATCGGTACCCAGCAATCGTACCTTGTTTGCAATGCCAAGAAGTTTGTTAGCATACTCCTTGATGGTTTCAGATTCCTTCACTTTTTGCATCTCAAATTCTCTAACCAGATTCAATACTTGCATTCCTTGATCCTTTCATCTCCTTCATATTCTTTCTTGAGAAATGTCCAGATTTCAAATGCATATTTGATTGACATGATTTTGGTAAAAATATCTTGTGAGACAGCAACGAGCAAGGTTGTTATGGCTTTTGACTTCCTGGTCTTTCTTTCCTTGTGAGTTTTAATCTGAGCCACAGATGGATTTGTTGGTAAAGGAAGAACTTCGTAGTCTTCCTCAACAGCTTCCCAAAGTTCATTTGCCTCCATTCTTGCGGCCCATATTTGAAAATTATCACCATCAAACACAGGCAGTGCTAGTGCTGTGTAAGGAGTTCACTCAGGTCCCTCTAAAGAAGAATGCTCTTGATACCAATTTGTTGGTGTTTAAAACTAAAACTAAAGGAAAGAAAGGAATCCTATTTTATTATTCACCAATAGTCTGTTTAAATACAGATTTTGTAACAGTAAAAATAACAACTTCCTAAACAATAATTACTAACAGAAATATCTGTAATTAATAAATAAATATTATTCTTAAAAACTTGGTCAAATATAACCAATTGCTAATACACGTTAATGAACATTAATGCTAATGAACATTAATGTTAATGTTAATGTACGTTCAACAAGCAAAATTGGAATTATATAGAAAAAAGCATGCAAATTATTTTTCCAAAAAGATAATTACTCCGTTAAATTAACACTTGTAATAATTAAATTTTAATTCTTTTAATTTTTTCAACGCCACATAATAATTAATCAATCTAATTAAATATAAAGACGAGAAGTACATGTACATATCTTTCTAAATCTTATCTTTCTTAGTCAAGTTTTTGCATAATTTGTAATTAATCAATCTTTAAAAATAAGTTACAAAATTAAAATTAAAAAAGCTTTCTATAATATTTTTAAGTTACGAATTAAATTAAAAATATTTCAATAACATAAAATAAAAACAAATATTACGACGAGTACAAAATGAATATACATAGATGTACATCACGTTTTCATATTTAATTTAAAAAATTAAATATTATCTATACGCAAATTTATACAAGAATTTCTATCTAAATCAAGACAATATATAATTATAAAAATTAATATTTAAAATACTAACTTTTAATAATGGCTAAAATATATTCAATAACATCTAAAAAACTTTTTAATTTTTTTACAAATAATATTGCTTGAACATAGTTTAGCCTAAATTTTGAAACTCTTAATTATTCAACCATTCCGTTTGATTTTACTGTCATAAACTACTACCACTGTTATATTACTTTTTCATCAGTTCTAACTACCTTTCTTCAGGCTTTTGGACAAGGTTGTCTACAGAACCTGCATTGACATCAGAAAATTCTAAAATGACTTGTTTTTTCTGATTAGAATCCGAGTGTTCCTTCAACAACTCTTCCAACCTTCTTCACCTTCTCAGCATCAAAATCATTACAAAACAAAGTACCAATATTAGTAACTTTAAACTACAAACAGCATAAAGCATAAGTAAAACTTGTAAACATCAAACAAACAAACAAACATTGTTTTCATCATGCACCAATCCATCTTAAATTTAATGGCATATTCTTCAATTAATGAATTTCCATATCTTGTCATCAAGCTCAATAGTAGCTACTGTTGCACATAAAAGCTATTGGAACCTTATTAATTACAATAGTCCACATACTCTTCTCGTTAACAAATTTCCCTGGCTTAAAATCATATAATCAATTTTGATATAGTATTACTTTTTTCATCATATCTCAAACATTAGATTAGTTAAATATAGAATCTTTGTTATGCTTAATAAATGTAACAAATATGGATGACTTTTCACCTTAATCTATATTTATAGAAATTTGTTAACTTTAGCATATATTATAGAGCATACTTAATTTTTTTTTATTATTGTTTACAAATTTTTTTATAAAATACATTTTAAAATAGAAAATTTAAATGTGTGTATATATATTAATAAATACATTCGGACACTCATATATATAATAATAGTAATTTGACTCTTAATTATTCTTTTAAATAATTTATTATAGATTATTTTAGATTTAGCCTTGTAAAGTATCCTAATGTAATAATGCCCACCAAGTGCCAGAGTTTAGGAGAGAGCTGTTTTTTGTTCTAATAAAACAATCCATACTGTATATAGCTAATTATTGAAATTTAATGCTAAAGTGTTATTTAAAAAATGTATGCAAGTTTTCTTAAAAAATCTAAATATATTATTTTTTAATATTAATAATTAATGGTAGTAAAAAATATTACTACATTATGACAAGATTTAACCTCAATAGCAATTCCTCTTGCAAGAGAACACGTGCTTTCTTATCTATAACATTTTACTATAATAAATAAGCTCACTTACAAAATAATAAAAAAAAAAAACTACTTACAATATCTATAGTTTATGACACTAATGAAATGGATTTCTTCACAACACTATCCATGTTCCTCATTTTTTTTTTCTTTCGAAATAGCATAATGTTTCCTTTATTTACACAGATTGCATGTTTTACTATTGGTGTTCAGAATTTAGATTTCGGTTATTGGAAAATTAAATTCTGAACTATGTTATTTTTATTTATTTTTTCTCAAAATTTCCTCTCTCTTTTTGAAAGAAAACGAAAAAAAAAATCCAGTTCAGAATTCAACTTTTATTCCTAAACCGAATTTTGAACATGAATATGTATAAATAAAGGAAACAATGTGCTGCTTAAAAAAAAAAAACATAGTTTGGTGAAAAAAAAAAATCTAATAATAAGATTCCCTCTTATCTTTTGAATGTCCATAGATTTTTATCATCGTATCGTGTACCTGGAAGTAAGTATTCTTTTAAACTCAAATTACTTAGAATAAAAAAAACCACATGCATAATACAAAAAACTACCTACAAAACATTATAAAAATTATTATATAAATGTTTTATACTTTAGTGATATTTTTTATTTTAATAATATCTTTTTTTTTATCTTTTCTCATTGTAAGAAAAAACGTAACACTGGTATTTGTATACCCAAGATAAAAAAATAAATTATTTGAAAACTGAAAAGTTGTATCTGAAAAAAAAGCAGAGAGCATATTTTTTGGGTATAAAGGATGGAAAAGAAGAACGAAAACACATTTACATGCAATCCACCAATTTTTTTGTTCAAATCCTGAGGGTCCAAAACCGACACCATCAGTAAGAATGTCTCTTCCTCTTCCTCTTCCATGTTTTCCTTTGTTGTTGTTTTTTTTTCTTTTTCTGCAAAAATAATAAATCATGTACATTCCATAGGTGAACCCAAATTCAATTTTTGCCTGCTTCTGTTCCAATCCTTCCATCTTTGTTACATGCATTGTGTTTTCTTACTGAGGGTTTTGGTTTTTTAAATTTTCCAATTTTTTTCACTTAAAAATGTTGTCTTTTCAGAATTCAGGATCCCCAGAGAATCTTGTTTGTATCTTCAGACAAAAGCTGTTCTTATTTTTTCTTTAATTTATAATATCTAATTTCAGTTTCATGAATTTGCATGCTGTGAAGATTTCCGATTAGAGCTTAGAAGCAGCAATAAGAATGAATAATCAAGCGAAGAATGTGGCTGCATCATCTTTGTTTGGTCATTCTGGAATGGCCACACAACCACACCACCCTAACCCCATTCAGCAATGGAACCATTCAATTTCAACCCCTTTACAATCACAGTCACAATCTCAGCCACGTTCTCAGACACAATTCCCTGGTCTCTTTCAGTTTTCAGAGCCCCAATCTCACGTGCTTGCACAAGCTCAGTTTGCACAGACACAATTGCAGTCTCAGGCTGCACGTGCTCATCCACAACCTCAAACTCAGCCTTTTACCCCTTTTCATAGTGTGAATACTAATGCTGCTAATGGCACATCATCCCCGGCCACTGGAAATGCCAAGAGACCAACCCCAAAGCCCCTTTTGAGGTCTCATAATTTATCCAATATGAACCAATCCATGCCTGCTGCTATGCAGAAAAAGAAGCAATCACCAGAGAAGGGGACTATGCTTTTGCCTGAGTCTGCTCTGTATACTCAATTACTTGATTTTGAGGCTCAGGTGGATACTGCTTTGGCCAGGAGGAAGTTTGATATACAGGAGGCTAGGCTCCCTCCCCATGTTCAAAAAACTCTTCGTGTTTATGTGTTCAATACCTTCTCAAATCATGCCAAAATGGATTCTGAGAATCAGGCAAATGAATCTTCATGGTCTCTCAAGATAACTGGAAGGGTTCTGGAAGATGGTATGGATTCCATGTCTGGAATTTCACAGAGATCGAGTCCTTCGTTCCCAAAGTTCTCTGCATTTTTCAAGAAAATTACCATACTTTTGGATCAAAGCATTTATCCTGATGATCATGTCATTGTATGGGATAGTGCTCGTTCACCTACCCAACAGGATGGTTTTGAGGTGAAGAGGAAAGGAAACAAAGAGTTTACTGCAGTGATTGGAATAGAAATGAATTATACACCTGAAAAGTTTGTGGTTTCATCACAACTGTCTAAACTCTTAGGTATTGAGTTTGGGACTCGTCCAAGAATAATAGCTTCTCTTTTTAACTATGTGAAGTCGAGGAAGCTACAGTGCCCAAATGACCCTTCGTCTTTCTTTTGTGATCCTTCTCTACAAAGGGTGTTTGGGGAAGAGAAGATGGATTTCGCCTTGGTTTTTCAGAAGTTAGCGCAGCATTTGTCACAGCCGCAACCAATACGTCTGGAGCATAACATCAAGCTTTCTGGATATGCTCCAGCTGAAACTGCATGTTATGATATACAGGTTGATGTGCCTTTTCCTCTGGAAAAAGACAAGTCTACATTCTTGTCAAGCCTTGAGAGCCAAAAGGAGATTGAAGCTTATGATGAGGCTATTTGTGTTTCCTTAAAGAAGATCCAAGAGCATCGGAGAAGACGGGCTTTTTTTCTTAGTTTTAGTCAGTCTACAGTAGACTTCATTGATACTTTGATTACTTCTCAAAGCAAGGATTTGAAACTTGTTGCTGGAGATGCCAGGCATAACATTGAAAAGGAACTTCGTTCTGAATTCTACAATCAACCATGGTAAGTATTATGATTGACCTTTTTCTTTTTTTGTTGTAAGGTATGTATACATAATACACTTGCTTTGTACGGTTGTGACCCGAATGTGAGTATTAACTTACTAAATTTGTGAGTTTGGTATTGACAATCATACACAAAAAAATTGCATCTATACTACAGTTATGTTAGACACAACGTGACACTTCATAAAAAACTTGGACATTTCAGATTTTTTATGTGTCACGCTTGTCCTTTCTTAAGTGCCCACTTGTAGGAAATTGTAATACAATACCATACTCACTAAGAAAATGGTGCATGGATTACTTATAACACAGAGAAATACAAGTTATATGAATGCAGGGCTAACAATATTCTTCAATACTTTTTTGTCAAAATATTTTCTGATTTGTTTGTGTTCTTTTTTATAATATTTCAAGGGTCGAGGATGCTGCTATTCGTTACTTGAACCGCAAAACTGCTGGAAGTGATGCTCTTGGACGCAACTAAGAAAACATTAGAGGTCGAGTTTCTATTTTGTTTTTCCTAACTACTCGATATACTTTCTTTTCATAGTCCTTGTTAGGGAACAGAGTTTGAGTACCCAAGATGAGAAGTAGAAGAAAGGAAAGAATGTAGGAACAAAGAAAATGACTTTTAGGTAGTGAAAATCAAGGGGAGTGTGATCAGAAATTCTACAGAATTTCAGAAAATATGTATCGATCCATGGATTTTGGTTAACCCTGGCTCATTTTGAGTCCTCCAAGTCATGTTCTGGCTTCTAAGACCGACCTATGTTTGAGAAGGTTGGATTAACATTTTAAGAAATATAAAAAACTAGCCTAAAAAGTCTCTGATAAGAAATGTTTATCCAATGAGGGATAGTTTAATTAAAGTAATAGAGGAAGACTGAAGACAATATTTAAATATCATCAAAATTAATTTATTTTACTGAATTTATTACCTTTTTCTTATTTTTGATTGAGGGATAAATATAATCAATTCCATTAGGTGATATAAAGCTTTGTTGCTATTGCCATTGTAAACGATATTGCATTAGCCAAGATTTAAATTTATGTTATAGTCAAACTCCTATAATGCTGTGGTAGCCATGTCTGCATAGAGGAGCTTGTGGCTAACACGTGAAGGAGTGAGTAGATTTAAATTATATAAATTTTATATAGATATAGGTGGAGACTCATATAATATAACCTCCGAGGCTTTGATCTAACAGCTCGAGAATTAAGGTAGAACCATTGGTGGGCTTGTCATGTATATTGTTACTTTTTACTATATATAAGAAGATGCAATGCAGTAACAAGGATATGAAAAAGCAGTACTCAAAGATTTCCCTTCCTATCTCACTCTTAGGAGGTAACCATTCCTGGCATCAAATGCTGGAATAGCTGTGTTTATAATTTACCCTTTATCAGCTTGGTGCTTTCATTCCCTCCACTATGACCAACACAAACCAAATCCACACTGACGCCTAGGTCCATGCTCTTGCCATCTCAAGGACTTAGTGCTAAAGTTACCACCTTTACTCACTCTCGGTTCGAGCTCATTCCAATTAATATCCAAGCCATGTTGGCTTGGTCTACCCCTAATTCCTTAAAATCATTGCGTGACTTCCTTGGAGTTTGGAGTTATTGGTTTTTACCGTAGGTTCCTAAAGGATTTCTTCTACACTGCCTCCCCTTTAATCAACCCATGCCTAGTTTGCTTTTGAACATCAAGCACGCCATGACCCACCCGGGCTCGGGTGAGTCCCCTTTTATCCTTGAAATAGATGCTTCAGGTACTGTTATGGGACACTTAACTAACAATAATACCATTGCCTTTTTCAGCAAATAGTTTTTCCCAAAACTCTTCTACACTTGAACTTATATCCGAGAACCTTTTGCCATCACCACAGTAGTCAAACATTGGCCTTACCTCTTGGATTACCCTTTCACCATTCTTACAGACCACCAAAGCCTGAAAAGATTGATGAGCCAAGATCCTCAGTTGACTTAAGGCTAATTTCCAGGGGAAAGGTATGAAACCAAAATATACACCACTTTAATTTTGAATGCTCTTATTGCTTGCACTCCAAATATGTTTCCAAGAGGACTCTGGCCTGTTCCATCCAAATTAGTTCCCCCTTGGGCACCATGGGAAGATTTGGCCCTTGATTTCATTACAAGACTTCCATCATCACTTGTCTCCATTGCAATCTTAATAGTGGTTGAGCTCTTCTCCAAGGGAACACATTTTGGCGCTTTACCCACTTACCTTAGTGCACACAAAATAGCTCACATTTTCATTGACCTTGTTTGCAAGCATCATGGTTTCCCAAGAGTCTTCTGTTGGATCACCCACTTGGTTTTTGTGAGTAATTTCTGGCAACAAATTTCAAAGCTCAATTGTGCTAAATTGCACATGAGCATAACCTATCACCCTCAAACTGATGCTACAACACCTCCTACCATTCCCCATTAGTTACCACTGCTCTAGCTTTCCATTGTTTCCTCCTCGAACTTCACTGTCTCCCATTAGCTACTCATTCTGGAATGAGAGAGACCAAAATCTTTATAGGGGTGCAAGAAGTTTGGCCCTTACAAATTGCTTTTCACACTGCCTTTTTCCTCTTTGAATCGACCTCTTTTGGTCAAAACATTGTTCACAACAACTAGTTTATGTTGTATAAACTTCTTTGTCAATTAATTAAATAATTTAATTCTATTTCTTGCCTTTTATATAAGAAGCAAATGAGTATTTTTTTTTGTCCTAAGAAACAGAGTCATTTTCATATGTAATAATTGCTAATTTACTCTTATACTCTTAATTTAATGTGAATATATATAAATGGGTGATCAGTTCTTTGTATAAGTGGATGTATTTATTGATTTATTAACAATATAAGTCGCACTCATTGGCAAAAAAATTCCTTCAGCTATATAGTGTCAATACATATAAGCACTACTTAAATTATGTAATTTTATGAGGTATCTTCGGAATAAAATCGAAAAAATTGACATTATTAATTAAAATTAACTACTTACCTATTTTTATGATTTTTTTTCCCAAAAGTAATACTATTTAAAAGAAAAAAAAAATCCCCAAATGGATCCAGAAACAATTTATTTCCCAAGATGGATTGATTTAATGTAGACGGTGAATTCCCACCTCTATTTGGTGTCTCGGGGGATGGAAACCCTACAGGAATTTGGCTCCCCGAGCACGGAATTATTGGGGTTTGTATTTTTTTTTTTTGTTTAAAGGGGAGGGGAGAAAAATTAAAAAAAAAGTAAAAAAATAAAAATAAAATAAAATAAATTTGATATTAGGGTAAAAATAAATTGAAATAATTAATTAATAATGTGTAGAATAAATTTTAATTGGTTTGAGAGAGGGAAGAAAATAAAAATTTATTTAAGGGTGAAGAAAATTTTATTTTGTAATATTGGTTTTGTAAAATAATTTGGAAATAGATTTGTTGTTATTATAGGAACGGTGTTTGTATAAAAATTGGATGAAAGATAGAAGAAATTAAAAAGATATTGTGGATGTTTATTATTATTGATGAAATAAAATGTTGAAATGATTTTAAAAGTCCAGTACGAAATATAAAATGAGTTAAAATATAAAGGGAATACGTTAATGATAAAATAATTATATAGAAAACAAATTTAAAATAATTAATTAAAAGTGTTCCAAGTTAAATTTTAATTTGATTTGAGAGAAGAGAAAAATAAAAAATATTTTCAGGATGACAAAAATTTGGTTTTGTAATATAATTTATAATTAAGTTCGTTATTATTATAATGATTTGTACATAAAACGAATGAAATGTCGAAGAATAATTAAAAAATTTATAACAATATTATTATTATTGTTGATATGATTG
>Ga0123340_1003609_pt1 | contig 14538 bp, 8 predicted proteins | sample SirMexnodulemix_FD_89961 | JGI IMG/M metagenome (GOLD analysis project Ga0123340, IMG submission 89961) | Root nodule microbial communities of legume samples collected from Mexico - Siratro Mexico nodule mix | ecosystem: Host-associated > Plants > Roots > Nodule | place: Mexico: Nepantla... | reverse complement strand
TTTTAATATTTTTGAAAATTATAAGTTTTATGTATTTGTTATTCAACATTTTTATTTATTTTTACCATTACTAAAATATTTTATATACATTTAATTTTACACATTTCATTCAATAATTAGTTTTACATAAAACTTAATTAGAATTTCTTTAAAAATAATTCACCTATTGTATCTAAGAGTCTAATTCTAATAAGGTTGTTAGGTTATGTGATCATTCTTAAAATAATATAGTCCCGTCTTACACACGGATCAGTCTCAACGTGAGAGGATGTGTTGGAGATTCTACATCAATTAGAAATTAGGCCTTTCAATAGTTTATAAATAAATGTAAGCCTTATTTTATAAAATTGATTTTGTATAATTGAGTTAGACTTAAAATTTATTTTTGATATGATATAGGTATGTTGGAGATAATTATACTCAACAGTGATAAGATTATTATACCTTTTTTCTTCTTCTATTTATGTTGGTATATATTATCTTAACCCCTCATTCCACCTTGTCCATTTCAGGTTGGGTTTTTATCAACCCTTTATCTAGTTTATTTGTTTTGCTAAAAAAATATTCACAGTTTATTTTCATAAGCTTTTATTTATTTTCATAAGCTTTTACTGAATGAAAGATTCATCATAAAAAAATATTCATCATTGTCCTCACTTGATATCATGTTTCTATGTTTTTTTCCACTTTACATGAAGTTTATCATGATGACATATATATGGTTGTTAGAAAATAAATTGTATACATTAAAAGTAGTACTTACGATTTTATTTATTTGAATTGCAAGTTTAAATATACCATCTTAAAGGTTGTCAAATTTGTTTTCCTAAAAGTAATCCACTGGTTAACATAAATTATTAATTCAGAAAGTATAATAATTTTTTTTATATTTTTATGAAATATTTTTATTTATTTATCAATATTAATAACTTTGAGGGAATGTATTTTATGGTTATTTTTTTAATGAAAAAAAAGAAGTCGTATTCTTTATGAAATATTTTCTCTTTGTTAAACTCTTAAAGACAATAGTCCAACATTCAATTAAAAACCAATAATTTTATTGATAAAAAAACACATTAGCGAAAACTAATGACGAAATAATGAATATGATTAATGTTTTTAAGAAAATCAATTAAATAATTAAATTTTTATATTTTACATTGATTTGTATAATTTTATTTAAAGAAACTAATATTAGAAAATATAGAGAAAGTGAAATGGAAAGACTAACTGCCTTTAAGAAGACATGATATATCCATCCTCCATATCAAAATATTATTATTGTATTATTATAACCCAGAGGGAATTAATGAAAAAGAATTCTTTAATGATATGTTTTAACTAGCTTCTTCTAAGAATATTTTTCAAAATAAAATAATTTTATGCACAAGTTAAATTTAGTTTATTTAAAAATTTAAAATAACTATTATATAAATATTTGTTAGAAATGAAGTTATATATAAATGAAAGATGTGACTTAAAGTGAGGGTGATTAAGGTGAGAAGAAGGGGAGAAGCTGTGGAAATGAGAGTTGAAGAAGATTTTGTTAAAAGGTTAAAGAAGGTAAAGCATGGAGCAATTTTGCAGAGAGAGAATGAATTGTATGCTTAGCATGATGAACTAGTTATGAAGATGGAAGAAGATATAAGAAAAAGGTGCATATGAGGATGTCATTGTGTAGCTAAATACCTATCTGTATAAATGAAGAGCAGTTCTGAATGGAGGTGGATGTAACAGAAGGGACTCTCAGTTTGTGGAACTTGATACAAGGATGTAATCTAAGAAATGTTCCCTAAGTCCCACATTGCCCAATGATACAAGGATGTAATCTAAGAAATGTTCCCAAAAGTCCCACATTGCTCAATGAGCCTAGCTTCTTAGACCATTACTTTTTTTTGTTGATTTGGGAAGATTAGCACTATGCTTTTTCTGTATAAACGTTCTTGATAACGTGTAGTTGGTTGATGACCACAGTGATTGGCATTCGTTCACTAGGTAGATTTGCAGAGCAAGACATTCCAATTTCCATCACAGACACAAAGCAATTCTCAATCCAACCTTTAGCCCTGCCTTCAATTTCATTGTTCCTCCTTATAGCTTTCTCTTCACACTCAAATTCTTCGCTTTCCTCATCAAAGTCTTGTTCAGAGACTAATGAAGGATCAACTATATCCATGACATTGTTAGGTAGAGCCATTGCTACAAACTGCTGAATTCCCGTGCCACCTTCAAATGCTTCATCTGTTGGTCTTTTTCCTGTGAAAATCTCCAGTAACAGTATCCCATAACTGTATATATCTCCAAGTGTAGAAGGCTTCCCACCCATACCATACTCTGCATGTCAATTATTAGTTGGTCAATTTTAATAAATGTAATATAATTTACAGTTTAGCACTTTGAATTTTGAATAACACACCTGGAGGGATGTAGCCAATAGAACCCCTTAGGCTAGCTGACATAACTTCTTGTGTGGATAACTTGCTTGATTCTTCAAACAGAAATGTAGCTAATCCAAAGTCACCAACATGGGCAACCATGTCATTGTCAAGAAGCACATTGCTTGGCTTTATGTCACAATGAACAATTGGAGTTTCACAGAAGTGGTGGAGATATTCCAGTGCACAAGCAACATCAATAGCTATGTGCAGTCTTTGAGTGAATGTCAATGTCTTTTTCTGAAATTGCAATTTGCTTATAGGATGCAACCAATCTTCTAGACTTCCATTTGGCATGTACTCTAACACTAGAGCTTTGAAGTCATTGCCTTGATGATCAACTCCTGAGATGGCAGTTATGATCTTCAGAAGGTTCCGATGCCTTATACTTCTCAGAACTTGGCATTCATCAATGAAGCTCTTAGATGCTCCTGTCTGTTGAAGGTTTAATACTTTAACTGCAACACTAGATTCATCACCTGATAGAGTTCCTTTGTATACAGAACCAAAACTTCCCGAACCAATCAGGTTATCCTGGGACAATCCACCAGTGCACTTGGTAATTTCTGAGTAAGAAATATTCAATCCCAAATCCCTTTCCGCAGTAGTTGATGTGGGAGTTTTCTTTTTTGATCTTTTAACTATGGGGAGCAGTTTAAGAAAACATGATAGAATTAATAGTAACACAAGTGCACAAGCTATAGGGATAGCCACCTTAAGAGCAAGAAGTCTTCTTGCCAGAGGAGCTTTCTTGACAGTGCATGCAGGAAAATTTAGTTCTGGAACACCCCCACATAGCTTGCTGTTGCCATATAATGAAAGGGCACTAGCATTTTTGAATATTCCCTTCTTCGGTATTTCACCTTCAAAATTATTGTATGAAAGATTTAGATGCTTCAGCTCTGTGAACTCCCCGAGAAACTCAGGAATCTTACCAGACAAGTTATTTCGTGAAAGATCTATGTCAAGTAAACCTCTCAAATTCTTTAAAGTTTGAGGGACGTTTCCATCAAAAGAATTTCCCTCCAAATGCAGCTTTTCCAAGCTAATGCATCTGCCAAGAGAAGGTGGAATGATTCCAGAAAAGTTGTTCTCAGACAGGACCAACTCTCCGAGGTTTTGCAGCTTACTCACTTCAGCTGGAAGAGTCCCTGACAAAGCATTATGAGATACATCTAAATATATTGATAGTGAAGAAAGGCCAAAAACTTCAGCTGGTATGGTGCCACTGAGCTTGTTGCTATAAAGGCTGAGTACCAATAAATTTTGACAGTTTCCAAGACTAGAAGGGATGCTTCCCTCAAAGTTGTTCTCCTCCAGAAAGAGTTTTATTAATACAGACAAATTTCCCAAGGAGGATGGAATTCTGCCTGAAAATTTGTTGACATTCAGATACAATTCTCTCAGATTTTTCAGCCTACCCAATGCATCAGGAAGACTACTTGTTAGATGGTTTCCTTCCAAACTTATGAGGGCCAGGTTAGCAAGATTGCCAATTCCATCAGGTATATTTCCATGTATTGCATTGGAACTAAGGGAAAATGTGTGCATTTGGCTTGAGAAATTAGCAATTGATTTAGGCAATACTCCACCAAAATTATTTACTCCTAGACGTAAAACTTGCAAAACTGTGCAGTTGACCAAAGAATCAAGAAAGCTAGCATCATCTGTTTTCCCAGTTCCCAATCTGTTGTGTTCAAAGCTAAGTCTAGTTAACCTGTTCAAGACCCCAAAGTTCTTTGGCAGTGTTCCAGTGAGACCATTCACGGAGAAGTCAAGAATCTCTAGTTTTGATGCATTCAACAAAGATGCAGGGACAGAACCTGTGAGATTGTTGACCGCACCAGCAAATACTTGAATGTTAGGAAGAGTAAATCCAACATCAGCTGGTAAGTTCCCATGAAGATGGTTTTGAGTAAAAGAGAAATAGTATAATGAAGATTTGTTATAGATTGAAGAAGGAACTGAGCCAGACAAGTAATTCCCATATAGCACAAGATATGTCAAGCTTGATAAAAGGCCTACCTCGTGTGGTATGCTTCCAATGAAGTTGTTTAATCCAAAGCTAATGCGAGACAAAGAAGAAAGGTTTCCAATCCAAGTTGGGATTGTTCCTGTAAGATTGTTAGCTCCTGCAGCTAGTACTTTAAGTTTTGTGCAGTGACTGAGATTACTTGGAATATTCCCACCAAAGTTATTATAGCTGAAGTTTAGATGTTGCAGATAGAGTAAACGACCAACCTCATGAGGAAATTCACCATAGAAGCTATTGTTTAACAAGTTGAGTGTGTTGAGGAATGTGAGGTTTCCTATGAAAGGTGTAAGAGTGCCTCCTAGTCTCAGTTGCTCAAGGCTAAGCTCCATGATCCTTCCATTGGAGATGTTGCATGTGATTCCTGTCCAACTGCAGTGATGGATGGACTCATTCCAAGAGCTCATAATGTTGAATGGATCTTCTACTACCCTACTCTTGAAGTCAAGTAAAGCTTGCAAATCAGTTTCATTTCCTGCAGGAGTTGCTGCAATTGCTGATTCCTTGATTAAGATCATGCATACTAGAAGACATGTATTCAGGATTTGTGACAACAGGCTCCTAGAGTTTGCACAAGGATGATTCATATTTTAAGTGCACAAGGATGTTTTAAGGTGATAATGCTGTTGAAAAAAGTAACCGAGATTGCCAATTTGCATCAATAACAGGTAAGAGATGGTCCATTTAAGACCAAATGTTCTTAGGCATTTTCGCATTTATTTTCTGTTGAAATCTGCACACACTAATTTATGATTTGGAGCTCTGTTAGGTAAGAAAACAACTTATGTATTTGTTTTTATGCAACTTTAATTTATAATATATGAAATGTTATCATGCTCGAATATATTAAATGAAATGTTTGCATAATATAGTATGAAAAATCACACAAACAAATGAAAATAAAATTTCATCAAATTACGATCATATAATTGTTGGTAGTCTTTGAGAGGATTTTTATTCAATTTGTGAAACTATAATTCATATACAGTTTGCTGATCAAACAAAAATATACACTTTATACCAGATATAAGTGAATGTAAAGAGCTAGCTACCTACATGATTGCTACTTGGTATTATTAATCAAGATCCAAGACTATTGTATAACAGATATGGTTTATTAATTATATAACATAATGAAAAATTCTATTTAAGTGAGCACTTATGTCGAGTCTTATGAGATGTAACAGTTTTTCATGTCAAAGAGATTTTGGCATTACACCATTGGCTAATTGTGAGTGTTTTCAAAGTTCTAATTATGTCAAAATGTTTTAACAAACACCTAAAAAAGTGACTATTTAAAAAAAAAAGAAAATAAGAGAAAATTACACAAATAATGTTTAAGGAAGTAATTTATTATAATTTAAAATAATCAATTATTAGGTTCCAGAACTTATTTTTAAGCTTCTATTAAGTGACTCTAATTTAGTTAATTAAGTTAAAACTTCAATTGGATTTATAAAAAAATCACTTTAACATTATTTGAGTTAATCCAAATAAATTCAAGATAACTAACAAGTTAAGTGGAAAAGACGTATATTAATTTGTGGTATTCAGTTAAACCCGTGTGTCAGAAGATATAACAATTTCCCAAGCTTTAATTAATGAGTGTTAGTAAGAGAAAGAAAAATCCGATTCCATGACCATAAAAATATTCTAAAATCAATTCTAAAATTATTTATAGGAAAATTAATCTAAGATGTTCAATAAAACACATGTCACTATACGTTCTCTCTCCACATTTCATACATAAAATATGCAAAAATTGTAGAATTTTCTCTGCGATTGTTGTGCAATGAGTGAAAACTATACATCTACAAATAATTTTCATGATAAAATATGTTTCTCACTTAGTAAGAGATTGATTAGATGTGAGACCGACTTCTTGGTTCTAGACTAGTTTCTTGTTACGTGATCTTCTGCTTGGTTCTGAGTCTTTTTCTTTTTGATATACATTTAACTTTTCTCAGCTCCTACTATTCGGTTGGGAGGAGGATCTACAAAGACCTCCGACGCTCAAATCAGTATGTTTCTAAAGAAGGGGAGTGTAGAGTGACAGTAACTTTACCTTTGCAAGACTCTCTTCTATTTGTAGGCTCTGTATTGGACCTTTTAACTATTCATTTGGGCCTATTATTTTTACCCAGGCCCAATACCATATGGCCATTCTATGGCTTCTATATTTGTTATTCATGCATCTTATTGATCCATATATGTTGTCAATTACCATTTAGTCCTTATGAGACAGGGTCTTGTACTTTGGTTCTCTGTACTCGGTCTGGGCTTATGTCACGCTCGGGGGACCAACTTCGAGATACTCGGTTCTTATTACCTTAATTCTAGATGGGGGTACAGAGGCCCCCCCAAGGCTCGAGCGGGTAAGGGGTGACTTTAAGAAGTCATATTGAATGTCGCTAAAAGCCTTTATTTTGAATTTACTTAACTTTTTCCTAGCATTTATGGCACGTCAGAGAAGTCACATCAGTAAGGTCTTTTGTTGCCAACAGTTGGATGTACCTTAATCGGATGGTTGTGATTCAAAATTGTGAGTTTATGATTTTTCCTTTTCAATGCCTATACATAATGTTGTTTTCAGTCATGGGGCCACCACTTTTATTCTTCTCTCGTTAGAGAAAAACTACTCACACTAGTCGTCTTCCACCTCAATAGGTATTTTCTAGCCTTTTGTCCTCGGTTGTGATGTCGAGTATCTCTAGTTTTGAGGGGTTTTCGGGTTCGTCAAACGAAGAGTCTGTGAATAAAACCCTTGGTCTTACTTCGTCGAGTTCATCTCAAAGTTTTATAGAGGTCAATTCTCCTATTTTAAATGTCGTAGTGGCCGAGATCGAGGAGCAGAAAAAGTTGCCTCTGAGGTCAAGGTATGAATGGGTGTACTATGAGGTTAAGGAGAAATTTTCTCGTTTCCAGTCTCCTAATGACCTTGTAAATTTTGCTAAGTCTGCCACCATCTTAGATAATTATAGAGCGGATGATATTGTAAATATTGAGTGTTGTGAAAGTAATAAAAATGTTTGCCATGGCCGCGAAGGCTTTTCAGATGATTTCTTCTACTTTTATTCTCATGTCATCACTAATTCTCACTTTTCCGTTGGATGGAATAATAATGGATGTGCTTCGTATATTGAATGTAACACCTATCCAGTTTCATCCAAACAGTTGGGCAGCAATGCAGGCATTTCGATTGCCATGCAAAATGCTTAACCTGAAAGCCAGTGCTCAAAATTTCCTTTATTTTTACTGTACTCGTCCCGAGAATAGAGTAGGTTGGTTGTCTCTAGTCGGTCAGCCAAAACAGTGTGTCCTAGCTCCATACATAGCCTCTTACAAGCACTTTAAAGAATGGTTTTTTAGAGTTGGGATTGAAGAAGAGGGAAGAAAATATTTTTATGACGGGGATACTCCTAGGTTTTCATTTTACTGGACTAACACCCCAGCGAAAATAAGCTCTTGGCCGAAGGCCATGATGCCTGAGGAGGAACAAAGGACTATCTCGGTCTTAGAAGGGTTCTCAAATAAACTGCCGACTCAAAAACTCCTCGACTTATACATGTCATCTCGTCCAATGGATGAGTTTGATGGTAAGATTTATTTTATAGTTTACTGTTGAGGGTGTTTAACCTAGCTGAATTTTCCTTGTTGTCGCAGAACTGAGGGTGTCCACAACCAAGAAGGGTCGAGGGTTATTCAAGATGCTAAGGGAGACCAACTTGGATTCTAATGATGAAGCTCAACCCGAGCATACCCTCATGGCACAACCGAGATTGATGAGGCAAGCGCAGTGATAGGGGAAGGAGTGGTTCCTCCAACCCTTGGGAGGATGCTCTCGGCTGATGTGCCTCCAACTACAGCCGAGAAGAGAGAGAAGAAAAAGGAGATAGAAAAAGAGAAAGAGAAAGAGAAGCCTTATAAAAAACGCTCTCATTCCAAGTCCCAGTCCAAGTCACCTAAGAGAAGTCACCGAGAAGGGAGAGAGTCTTTGACTCCACTTCGTGATGGCTTGACGAACAAGTACATGAGAATGTCTGAGAAGATCAAATTGCATATCTCAAACAAGGAAAAGGTCGCATTCTGAAACTCTACTCGTGAGGAGCTTATTGACATTATTCACTAATCTCACCACTCTAAGGTGTCTTTCCCTGACGTAGAGGAACTTCCTCCACCAGAAAAACCTCCAACTATAGTGTTAATGATTTCTCTTAAAGGGCAATCTCGTTCTCGGTTTTGATCTCTGCCATCACTCCTTTTCCTCTTCTCTAGATTTCTATATCTATCATCTCGGTCACGGTCATACCGATCCTGACTATCTCGGTCTCGCTTCTCTAGTTGTCTTTGCACAAACTACTTGAGGTGTCCAGTTCTGATGAGTTCTTCTATTTTGTTTTTCAAAGCTACACATTCCTCGGTTACGTGGCCGTAATTACCATGGTATTTGCAGTATTTGTTGGGGTCTATGGTCGGAGGAGCGGGAATCTTCTTAGGTAGTGGTAGCAAGTTGGTACTGAGGGCTTCTTAAAGAATTCTGGATCTTTCTACATTCAGGTACGTGTATTGTTCAAACCGAGGTTCTCTGATCACATTTCTAGACTTCTGGGGAGGCTTTGCAAACCGACTTCGGTCAACTCGGTTGTCTATTGCGGGTTTTTGAGACATCTCATCCTTGATCTATTTTCTAAATTCCTTCAACTCCTCTAGTTCCATGTACTTGGCAGCTCTTTTGTGTAGCTCATCCAGGCTGTCGACAAGCTTTTTGCATAAGCTATCAGAAAAAGGTCCTCGTTTAAGAGCTATGACTAGGTGATATAGCGCCACTTTTAGGCTCAAATTCTTAATCTTCAAGGTCATTTTACCAAATTGCTCCATGAAAGCATGTAACGTTTCATTTTTTCTTGCCTTACGTTGACCAACACCAAGGAGGTTAATTGATGAGGCCGGCTGGTGGCGAACTGCGCTTCGAACTTAGAAGCGAGGGTTCTGAAATTTGGTGGCAAGCAAGTAAACCAACTCAACGCAGCACCCTTCAGAGAGGTGGGAAACACCTGACAGAAAATAGCATCATTAAAGATATATAACCCAACCTGAGTAACATACATATCCAAGTGCTCGTCACGATCAGTGAACCCATCATACAACTCCACAGAGGGATATTTCTAATTAAGGGAAAGAGTTAATTCCATTAGCTCGCTTGTGAAGGGGTGACGTCGAAACACATTAATTGAAGTGTTGTGGGATGATTTGTTACGGGATGCGTGGTGACTCCCCGAGTCCTTGTACGACTCCTCGGTCTTATCATGCAGTGGTACGGTGGATTACTCTTTTTCACTCAACTTCTTTTTGAGCTTCTTATTCTCCAGTTTTAGCTTCCGCACTTCTTCATTCTTTTTCTTCAGATCTTCAAACTCTTTTATGAGCTCCATTAAAATAGTGCTGACTTCAACGTGATTCTCCTCTTCAACATGCGCATATCGTTCATTGTTAGTTGTTCTACGTGTATTTACCATGATTGTGAGTGATCTTGGCCCCATGGTGGGTGCCAAAATGTTCCTAAAAACACTTACAGTGCGTTTGGATTAGGGCGCCGATTTGCGGGCGCAGATAAAATGAAGGGAAAGTTAAAAAATTGAGAAGGAAAATATTAATAAAAAACAAAGTTTGAGAATGTTTTTTTACTATACATTTCTTTTCTTAGAAGAGAAGATTTGCGGAAGAAAACTTTTTTACTATACAAACTTTTATAAACTTTCCTCTCAAATCTTACAATCTTTCTCTTAATCCAAACAATCAAACTTTCCTTTCAAATCATCTAAAAAATCCACTCCCTCAAATCCACTCCCTAATACAAACAAACCCTTAGTGAGAGATTGATTAGATGTGGGACCGACTTCTTGGTTCTAGACTTCTGTGATCTTCTACTCGGCTCTGGGTCTTCTCCTTCTCATTATACGCTTAACTTTTCTCAATCCCTGCTACTCGGTTGGGGAAGGACCTGCAAAGACATTCCGACGCTCAAGTCAGTATGTTTCTAAAGAGGGAAAGTGTAAAGTGACAATAACCTTACCTTTACAGGGCTCTCTTCTATTTTCAAGATAGAGACAAAAATGTAGATAAAACAAACAAAGATATTTTTTAATTTTTAGGGGTCTGACAAGGTTTGACATTGCTCCTACATATTTCCATTACGGGTGGAAAATCAAGGTTATGTAGGTTTTTTTTTAAATTGTTTGAGATGTTGATATATTTTTTCTTTTGAAAATTTTATATTTTTTTAGTTTTTTTTCTAAATGTTGGTATTTTTATATTTTTGGAATTTTATAAAAATCTTATTTTTTTCGAAATATATTTTGTATGCATATTTTAGAAAATATCAGTATCAGATATTGCTTGACTAGTGCGATCATTTGAATATCTGAACGCAATAGTAAAACTTTTTTGAATTAAATGCCGCTTGACGTGAGGTCATTTGGATATCTAATCAAAATTATATATTATCTTTTATTATATTATTATTGCTTTGTTTTTTTTAAGAAAAAAAGAATTCATGTAAAAAATTTAGAAATTCGTATTTAAAAAAAATAAATAAAATGAAATGAAATAAGTGACAAATTATATCTAACTTAAGATTGAATAATGAAAATAATTTTATACCAATTCATTAAAGTTGGCAATTCACATTGTACCAAAGAAATCAAAATAAGTGGATTAAAATTCAACCCAACATTCCACTACATTGCATTTTCTATTAATTGGGTGTCACAAAAATCAAAATGGTTGGATCATATACACTTAAAGCCAAAAAAAAGAATTAAAAAAAACCAATAAAATAAATAAAGAAAAAAATGACATGACATATGAAACAATACAAAAATATAAGTGATGCACGTTACTTAGGTACTCAATGTCAAAATTGAACGAAAAGAAATTGGATTATAGACCCAACACGCACAACAATGTCATTACATGCTTTAATTCTATCCATGCTTTAATTCCATCTATTCTCTCTAAACCAACTCACGGGCTAAGCTAAGCCCCATTGTCACTTTATCCCATTCACTTTTCTAATTTTATATGCTAAGCCCAACACTATTATCTTACTCTTCATTTCAATTTTAACCTAAATACTTAGGGCTTGCAAACGGGAAAAGAGAAGGCAGCGGCCCCACTCTTTCTTTCTCAATGACACACCAAATCAACCCCATCTAATCAACCTTCCAGAAATTTCCCTCCTTAAGTTGTTGAAAGTGGGGAGTGATGTCTAGAGCCACATAGTTACACAACCTAAATCATCCTACAGACCCTAGTTTTTTTTTTTTAGAAACTTTTCCCTTTTTTTCTAAATAAGATTCATTTACCTGAATGAAATTGGGTGCTGACAGGGATGTCTTTAGATCTCTTGCATCAATGATTGGGACATCCATCTATGGAAGTTACTAAGTTAGTTCCACTTGTCGATCCTTAAGAAAGGTAGTGAAAATTTAAATAAATGTTTTGATGTTTGTCAAAGAGAAAAACAGATTAAGGAAAACTTTCCTGTTAGTGATTCTAGAGCATAATATGTTTTAGCATTAATACATTGTGATTTATGAGGCCTTTATAGAAATGTTTCTTCGTATGGAGCATCCTATTTTTTGACTATTGTTGACGATTACTCTAGAGTTGTGTGGATATATTTGCTTATTGACAGGAAAGAGGTAGCAAGTAATCTGAAAATGTTTTTCTCCATGGTAGAGCGTCGGTCTAATAAACAAGTAAAACTTGTAAAGATCGACAACGAAATGAAATTTACGTGTATGAAAAATTATTTCCTTGAGAATAACATACTTTTTCAAACATCATGTACGGGGACACCACCACAACAAAAGTGGGTGGATGGAACGTAAACATAAACATAAACATATATTAACTGTAACTCAAGCTTTGAGTGATTTTTGGAAAGAATGTATTCTCACAGCTGGTTACTTGATAAATAGAACCCCTTTTTCAGTTTTGAATGGAAAGACTCCTTATAGAGTTCTTTTTGGTTGTGACCTACCTATGATCATTTATGAGTATTTGGATCATTATGTTATGCTCATAAGCAAGGGAGGTTAGGCGATAAATTCGATTATCTAAGTAGGAGATGTATTTTTGTTGGATATCTATATGGAAAGAAGGGGACGTTATCTAGAAACTAATGAATTTTTTGTCTCATGAGATGTGAAGTTCTCATAAATGAATTTTCCTTTTGTGTTGCCTCCTGAAGAAGACTTTCCTATAACATCTATTAATGCAGGTCTAATGTGGTTTTTGAGGAGTTTGATGACTTGGAAAAGAAAGGGAACCAAGCAAGACATGATGAGCATGAAGTGTTTGGTGCAATACCAGTACAACATGAAGATGATGGTGCAATAAATAGTATTTCTGTATAAGAACTAAATGAGCCGGATGATTCAAAATTTCATGAAAAATTGTTGGGTAAGGGTCACAGACAAAAAAAATCATCACTTTTGCTGCATGACTATGTTACTCATACAATATGAAAGTTGAGTTTATTCCCACTAACACCCAAACCAAGGCATCTCATTGCACATTATTTAAATTGTAATAAGTTTTCTTTGTGAAATAAAATGTTTTTTGCAGCAATACATGCAGAATGTGAACTTGTGACATATTTTGGGGCAATAAAAGATGAGATATGACAAGATGCAATATAACGTGAAATACATCTTTAGAAAATAATGTTACATGGATTATCGATGACCTACCAACACCTATGGGCATTAGGTAATTTCCTTTCAATTGTATTCTTTATCTTGTATTTGGTTTATTATGTATATTTTTGTAACCTTAGGTAAAGTTTATACATTAGGATCAACTATCCACCACCAAACAATTTTGTATGATATGATACAATTGGTAGCTGTAGATATATAAGATTCTACATAGTCTTGGCACCCACTTAGGAGGTTTAGAAAACAAAACAAATTTTAGGAAATTTATATCCTTTGGCTGATTAGACTAACAATACAACGCATATAAGTTTTAGAACTTGCTTTAATTGTTATTTTTTTAACATGTTAAAATGCATTATATATGTATGTTAATGTTATTTAAATTTATCTAGGATAACTCTTAAAACATAAAGAATTTGTCAATCCTTGAGAACAACAAATATCACCTATCCAATAACATAATAGAGTATAGTGAATACCAAGAGACAAAATGTAAGTGATAACTCTTGATTTGTTTATATTTTTAGAGTTTAATTGTATTTTTTAAGTGTTTTTTATTCTGTGTTTTTATTTAATGTTTATATTTTTCATAGAAAATAGGTATTTAATTGAAAATTGTATTAATATTAGATTTTTAGACAAGTTTTCTATATTTTCAGCATAGACTAGTAGTTATTGTCTTATTTATTATTATTTTTTCTTATAAACATCTTTTTGAGCTCCTTCTTGTTATAGTAGATCTCTTGTTTTGTTTACTGTTTTTGGTTTTATATTTGATGTAATTTCTTCATTCGAATTTTTTCTCCAATTTTAATTTATTTGAGGAGAATATGAAGTAAGGAGCTGTACACTAGATACGCTTTTTGGGATTCGATCTAAAATAGCCTCTATATTATATTAAAAAAAATTTAGTTTACTTTGACCCGTGACTAAAGATTTATCCATAAATATGACCGATATTATCCTTTCTTATATGATAAATTGATGTTTTTTTATATTATTATTGATTCTAATATTTTCAATACATCAATGTTGTAACTTTGATTATTCTGAATATATTTTCATCAACCTTAAAAATATTAATTTATTATCAAAGTATTTATATCAGCTTTCCACCTATACGAATAATGTTTAAATTTATGACTTTTTTTTTTACCTTACTTTTCTTTTTACCTTATTTTCATTCGAAACATAAGAAATAAAGTTAGTTAGGTACAAATATATTTAATAAAGACATTTTAAAAAAATAATAAAAAAAGTGTACTTGGCACTTTAATTACATCACTAACAGTATTTTTGAATTAGAGAGTAAAATTGAAAGAATGAATATTAAGTCATATAATTACTT
>Ga0123340_1003606_pt1 | contig 14540 bp, 8 predicted proteins | sample SirMexnodulemix_FD_89961 | JGI IMG/M metagenome (GOLD analysis project Ga0123340, IMG submission 89961) | Root nodule microbial communities of legume samples collected from Mexico - Siratro Mexico nodule mix | ecosystem: Host-associated > Plants > Roots > Nodule | place: Mexico: Nepantla... | reverse complement strand
TATATACATATACATATGTATATATATATATATATATATATATATATATATATATATGTATATATATATATATATATGTATATATTACAAGTGCAATACACTATTTGACCATACTTATTGAAAGTTAGTGGTTACTTTATTTATCCATGAAGAGATTATACCAATCCATTTTATTTCATAATAAACTTTGCCTTATTTTTTTTTTTCTCCAAAAAAAGTTAAAATATGTAATGTGTTGTTTATGCACCATTGAATCTTCTTATATTAGTTTTTTCATTTTTGTTATGTTTCTTTTCCAATTAGAATATAGTCATTCTAGGCACCTTTTTTTTTTCAGGGATAATTTTTTATATATATAAAGGGTTTTGATATTATTTCTTTTTACTACCATGGCAAAAAATTAACTTATTATCATCAAGTTTATTTTCGTAAGGGTTTTAACAAAATTTGTTAGTGGGTTTGCAACATGGATTATTTGACGTGGATAATGAAAATGACATTTTATTTTATGTGTTTTCGGTTTGCATATAATGGGGTTGAACTATTTTTGGTTTTTAATACAAAATCCTTTTTATTTGATTTTTAGTGCGTTGATTAAAAATTTGATACAGGCACATCATGTTTTGGTCTGTTTATGGTTTTAATGCATTATTTCTGTTATATGTAGCTAAGAAATGATGCGACGTTAAATTTAATGATACTTTGTCATATTTGGTGACAACTAATTTTTTTCTATATTTATATCTTGATATTGTTTAGTATAAATCTTTATCAAAATGAAAACGATTTTTTAAGACTAAAAATGGATAGAAATTGATATATCTCATATCTGAATTCATTGTCTTTTAGTATATGGGGAATAATAGGCATAACATATAGGATATCTACAATGAGTTAAGGACAGATAAATATGAAGTTCTCATAATTTTTATTAGTTATAACATATATTAATCTGTGAGACAAATTTTATTTTTATCAGTAACTTATTCAATTAGTAATTTGATTTTAAAATTAGTAATTTCAGATTCTTATTTATTTTTCAAATTTAATTAAAAAGACTAATAAACGTAAATACATTAAATTCTTTATCATTGGGTTTAGAGGATAGAATTTTTTTAAATTTTAGGAAAGACTGTTATAAAGTAATATTAATAAGATAAAGATAGTTAGAAAATAACTTCACTAAATATAACAATATGAGTAAAAACCTACCATGCGCAAAATTACCTTCTGTTTCTCTCAAGAGAAAGAAAGAAGAAGAAAATTAGCAAAATAGAATAAAACTATATAATTATGTATAAACTAGCAGAATATACATTTTTATTTATATTTATGCATAAACTAATTTTAGTTCATTATAAAATTTATTTTATTTTATTTTCTCATGACAATGCAATGGAATCTTAAATAATATTCTCTTTAGATAAATTTATACATGGAAAACAAAAAATAAAGAGGAAAAAATACGTAAAACAAAAAACTTTTCTTTAAATTTAAAATGAAACATTTCGTAAGAAAAAAATTAAATACCTTTCATAAAAAAATAAACGTATAAAAGAAGTAGAATAAATAAATATACTTTTCATATAATTTACATGTTTCCTTTCACTCACTTTTATACTCATTTAAATCATCAAATGAGTATGCATTTCCTTTTTCAATTTCCTCTCTTACTCCATTTTCTTTTGTTCACATTCATTTTGTTTATTTTCTTTTGTTCACATTCATCCTTTCTTTTTATTTTTCTTTAATTTGTTTTGTTTTATATGGTATATCATTCCCTTCTAAGTTCTATCTTGTAATAGTAACAAAACAATGACAAGTATGGGTGATTGTATCCCCACATGGTGGTCTCTAGGGTTTGATTTATTATTATTATTATTATTATTTTTTTTATGTACCTTTCATTCAACTTCAACTTTGGTATGAGATTTGTGATTTGAATTTGGTGACAAAAATTAAGATGAAACTCGTTGCCTTGTGATTGGAGGCACAAATTCGTTACCAAACCAAAGACAAAACGACATGCCACTTCTTCTCCAATCCATAATTTCGGTTTTCAATTTTTAATTTTTGAATTTTTTCTTTAGATGATAAGTGTTACTTAAGAAATGTCCTTTTCCAATTCAATCTTCAAATACAAGTAATTTTACTTAGGATAATATTTTTTTTACATTATCTCTAACTCCACTAACTTAAAATACACATGATTTCTAAATTATACAAAAACAGATCTTCCTCTCGTAAAACATTTCGACCATAGTTTTAAACTAATAAATCATTACGTCATGTTTAATGTTTAACCGTAATTTATTTACAAGAATAATCATTATGATGAATGTTAGTAATAGTTTGAATTATTTGATAATTAACATGAAAAATGTTATGAGAGTTAACATAATTCAAATATGCAAGCTCACCAAAAACAGTTTCCAACAGAAATTATAATAAGTCATAATTAATAATGATAATAATTTTTTTTTTGTCATTTTCCTTTTCAACAACTTTTTTAGGCCCTCAAAATACGACTTTGATTTATTGCGATTTTTTTAATTTGTTTACAGGCTGGTTTGGTTATGTTATTTGACTAATGAATGAATCACTAATTGATTTTTAAATTTGTGTAAAATTAAAACAGCGTCAATAATGCTATTCCCTTTGTTCATCTTAAAATGTATATAGTTTAATGTAATTATCACACTCTAATAAAGTTATCGAGTTATTTTACAAAAAGAAAACGATGAGTGATATTTTAATAAATATTTAAATGATCATAATTTACAAAAAAATAATCTCGTTTAATTTAATAATAAAATGTATACGAAAGATGACAGTGAGTTAAAAAATTAGAATTTATTTAACTTAGAGCTGATTTGTATTTGTCTCACAGCGCAAAATAAAATTTTATATATTTTTTATTGCAAAGTATTTAAATTCAAATATCAAAAACACTATTTTAATATTAATATTGAAGTGTATAATTAAATATTCAAATACATGGTTGGACCATAAGATGACGTTAAATGGAAAATACTAGTAAATTTCGAAAACGACAAAATCATATCAAATAGTTAGGAAAAAAACACTTAATTCGATTGATGAAATACTTGACAAATGTTTCAGTATTTGTTTGTTTTGGTAAGTTAATCCCAATTAAAAAGATTGATCACACTTACTAGAAAAAAGACCCTACTTCAATAAATATTATATAAATACTATTTTTAATAAAAATAATAAATTTAGTTCAGTAACAAACATTTAATCTCAATTTAAATATAACTGTACAATGTGTAATCATGATTATTATTATTATTATGTAAAGACTTTGAAGCAATACAATACCACAGTGTACACTAGTGTTGACCACGGAATAATAAAATTACAAAAATGTCCCTTACGTTATGTCCAATACAATAGATGCGTCTATTTCAAATACCTCAATCATAGACTACAATAAAGTAATTAAAGAGTGAAAATGAAACAGTCCATGCCACAAAATTTGAATCATGGTTATTATTATTGTATTTATTATAAGTTAGTAAATGACAAAAACATGGGAAATGAAACCTGGTTAATGTTTCTTGCCCAATGATTCGGTTTTTAATTTTTTTAATTTTTAATTTTTGGTTACAATCTCCTTTTAAAAGTTAACCACCATTGGTCGAAGAAATTATCTGAAGAAAAGCAAAAACCTGGTTTAGTCGTTCGTAGTAAAAGTTTCAGTCACGTTGAGTCTGCCACTGTCAATCATCTCATCACCGTTATTTTTGAATTGAATCCTTATTATCTGCTAATTAATTAGCGTTTTTGAAATTGCAAATGTGACAACGTTTTTGGTTTTTGTTTTTGTCTGAACATTGTCATTCTCTGTTTCTACTGAGAGAGAGAGAGAGAGAGGGACGGTGCGGAGAGAGAAAGTAGAGGGGGGTTTGAAATGAAGGATGAGTAAAGCAAAAACCATCTTTTTCATTGTGGGGTTTTCGTAAAAATTAAATTTAAAAAAAAAGGAGAAAGAAAATGAGAGAAGAGAAAGAAAAAGAAAGAGGCTCATTTCCTCCACAGTGAGGCACAAAAAGGGAAGAACAAGAAGAAGAGAGAAAGAAGAACATAAAAGACAAAGGAGCCAAATGCTGGTACCCTTTTGAACTCTAAATTGGAGGATCGGGTCACGCAATCGAAGATCTCGGACCTTCGTATCTGCACTTCACATTCAATTCTACGCCCCTTCCACATTTCACTTCAAATTTTCAATGCAGAAAAGTGATTAGGGTTTGTTCATTTTTGTTTCCTATTTTGCAGCATGGGTGTTTGTTTGTGTGTAACCTTGATAATGCTTCGCCTGACTCTGTTGTTTATTTGATTGTTGTGTTCTTTTAGTAAGTTTTTGGGTTTAGCTTGGTTGGTATTGGATTTTGGGTTTATTTGGTATCTATGCAGCTTTAGTCAAGTTCGGTCTTTTGCTGAATCAGATCTATTTCCAATAGTTTCTGTGGCAAATTTTGGTTTCTGTTTTGCTGCAAAAGCTTGAACTTTGGGTCATGGGTTGGGATCTATGGCGGGGAATGGTTCTGTTGAGGGTTGCAACAAGTGGGATTTACCTCAAGTGCATCTGGGCTGTTACTTGATTTTGTTCAATTTCGGACTTGATAGAAAATGTAGATTTGTAATGTAATGCAAATAGGGAAATGACTCGCTAAACGCACTTGTTCTTTTGACACTGAATTTTGCAATAGTTTTCTTCTCCTTTTTCTTTTTCAACCGTGCTTCTGCAGAATCTGCATTCTGATTTTGGAATTTCTTGTGTGTAGTGTTGTTGATTATGGTTGGTGCCAAATGGAAACGATGGTTAAGATTGCGTTTGCTTGCGTGAAATGATCCGAAGAGTGATAAAGAGTAGTTTTACCTTCAATATAGGAAAATGAAGTCTGATACGCTTCTTGATTACGCGGTATTCCAATTGTCTCCAAGGCGTTCAAGGTGCGGGCAACTTTTTCCTTGGGATTGTCTAGTTGTTGGGATGTGCTTTTCTGTTGATTTTTAGAGTTTGTGATAATGTTTTTGTTGTTTTCACACCGAAGAGTTTGTAATCGTGTTTCCTTGTTTTTCTTTCTTTCATGGGGCAGATGTGAGTTGCTGGTTTCAAGTGATGGGAACACTGAGAAACTAGCATCAGGATTGGTGAAGCCATTCTTGAGCAATTTAAAGGTTGCAGAAGAGCAGGTTGCTCAAGCTGCCTCATCAATCAAGCTAGAAATTGATAGACATAAAAATGCGGAGGCGTGGTTTACAAAAGGAACATTTGAGAGGTAACACTACTCTTTGATTGTATGCACCGAGCATTTTGGTTTACCTTTTTTTGATTTGATTGGTTTTGGTGCTTACAGGTTTGTGCGGTTTGTTAGCACACCAGAGGTTTTGGAAATGGTCAATACCTATGATGCAGAAATGTCCCAATTAGAGGCTGCACGAAGAATATATTCTCAGGTAACACAAAAGTTATGATCAAAGAGAGAAGATTGGTGCAAAAAACTGAACTATGCAATCACTTTTTCTTTCTTTTGTTGATATTTTGAATGTCTTATTTCAGGGGGCAGGGGATCGGCGTTCAGATCCACAAGGTATGTTTTCTCTGCTGATAGACATATAACCAAATAACAGTTCTCTTTGCAATTAGACCTATAATCCAGGACAATTTGAAACTTGTTTATGATCGTTTTACTACTCATCAGTAACCACCCCGATGGATTTTTCTTATCAATTTTTACTACTCTTAACTCTTAAGACATTGATGCTGCATTTCCCTACTGCAGTAGTCATGGAGAAAAAAAATGCGTTTATTCTTCTGCTGTACAAATCGATTGAAAATTATTGTACAGTTATGACTTTTAGTTATATTGGCTGGCATCATGTTGTGTAAATATGGAAATTTGATTACTGTCATGTTCATACTTAATCTGACATTTCTTTCACTACTATTTCCCCTTTGAACATATTTTACTGTCAAAGTAATGGAGCTGACGTATTCTACACTTTACATTGTTTACCATTAAATGAAATTATTATTATAATAGAATCTTCAGGCTATATTTATGAACTGGCTACTCATTTTAGACATTTGCGCACTTCTAAAATGTTTTCTTGTCTCTAATACTCTGTCTAATTATTGCCCAATTCGGTTATAGCCTACAATACATGTCATGTTGATGTAGGTTCTTCTAAATCTGAGAGTAGATAGAAAAATGAAATTAAATGTACAGAGAGAGGAAAGATAAAAAAGAGTCAAGAAACCATTCTCAGTTCTTAATTGCCACATGCTCCCATAATTGCCCCAACAGAATTACCTTATCTTCCTTGATGAGAGCATGTCAAAATGGGTTGAGGCTTCAATATTGACGCCTACCATAGAAGTAGAAATGAAGAATGAAATTGGAAAAGTGAAGACCAAACAAGAACAAACTATTATTTTTTCAAACAAAGTAAAAAGAGTGTGCCATTGTGGTTCTTGAATGGTTGATGATGATTAATGGTAAAAGGTTAAAAAATTTTGTGGTGAATTTGGGCAGGTGGGAATGGAGCAGGAGCAATAACAGTGGCAGATGCTACCACGTAAGATTTGATCTACCTAAACTACATTTTGCATGTTCCTTTTACAGATGTAATTGATTGATTTGTTGGTACAACTTTCTTGCACAGGAAGGAACTCCTAAGGGCAATTGATGTACGACTGAGTGCAGTTAGGCAGGACCTAACCACAGCATGTGCTCGTGCATCAGCTTCTGGTTTCAATCCCCACACCATCACTCATCTCAAACATTTCTCTAATCGTTTCGGTGCTCATAGATTGAAGTAAGTAATTTTCTTAAACCTTAATTAAAGTAACCTTAATAATGAAGTAATTATTATAATATTAAGTAATTTTCAGTTATGGTAAAACATTGAATGAATAATGATATTATTAAGGTAATGTGGTTGTTTAATTAATGATGTTTTTTTGCGGTGCAGTGACGCATGTACTAAATACATGTCACTGTACGAAAGAAGACCGGACCTTATCAGTCACTGGCCAGGTGGCGATGACAGGGAACTCCGATCATCAGTTAGTTCTGACATGTCCATCGACAACGACGATGGGCCCAACCAAGCTCAGGCCCAGGATCAACTCTCCGACCCACCAAAGCCCAAGCCTTCTGCCAACTTCGCCTCGCTGCGACGAAGCAGCACCAGCGTGAACTCGAGGGACGACACGAACGACACCCCTACCAAAGAGGAGACGGAGTCGCCGGCGTCGGCAAACTCAGCGTCGACGGCTCCGGCGGCGCGGAGGCTTAGCGTGCAGGACCGGATCAACCTGTTCGAGAATAAGCAGAAGGAGAATTCCTCCGGGAAGCCGCCGGAGCTCCGGCGGCTATCCTCTGATGTCCTGCGGCGGTGGAGCGTTGCGAGCGACATGAGCATCGACGTCAGCGGGGAGAAGAAGGAATCGGATAGCCCCTTGTCGTCCTCTGTTTCCCAGACGAAGTCCGTTGTTTCTGAAGAGAAGGATCGAAACGACAACATATCGGAGAAATTTGGGAAAACTGATCAAGGGTCTTCTCAGGAGACAGGGAAAGTTTCCGTTTTTGATGAGGATATGAACTGGGGGATTAAGGATCAGGTGGGTGGTGGTGTTCCTGAAGCCGCAACACTGAAGAAGGGTTCATCCGAGGTTGTTGTTGGTGGTCCTATGTTGTCTTCTGGGGATGATGATGTGAAGGTTTATGGTGGGGTGAAAAATCATGTGGTTGCACCGTCACTTATTAGGGGACCCCGAAGTCATTCTCGATCCTTATCAGCACAGTTTGAAGGTGGCAATGGTCTCAAATCGAGGGATGTTTCTGTTCGTATTGATCAATCTTCACAGATTGAGGTTGAGGACTCTTCTTCATTCCCTAACAAGGATAAGGATTCCCAAATCCCAAAAGTTAAGTACCAGAAATCTCTACCTGGTAGAAGTGAACAACAGTTGAGCATGACACAAGCTAAAAGGGATGAAACTAACAAAAGCACTCATGAAATTAGCAAAATGAAACAAGTTTTGGAGACTCAGGACAATGCACGTCCAACCTCAACCCCACCTTTAGAGCAGCAACATCAGAGGATGAGGCAAGCTAAAGGAAATCAAGGGCTGCATGATGAGCTAAAAATGAAGGCTGATGAACTTGAAAAGCTTTTTGCTGAGCATAAACTGAGGGTTCCTGGGGACCAGTCTGGTTCTGCGAGGAGAGTTGAGCCGGCTGATGCACACATAGAACAGTCACAGTATAGGAAAGCTGGAGTAGGGGAGTCGACTCCCCAGTTGCCTTCCAGAAGCAATATGATTGAAGTGGCTGCGAGTTCAAGCAGTCTTGCAAGTTTTGATGCCAAGTCGGTTGCAAAGACGGTGGACAGTCACAATTCTGGTGATTCTTTGAGGCAAAATTTTTCTGATCTTAACTTGAGTGAAGATTCTAGAGGAAAGTTTTATGAGAAGTACATGAAGAAGAGGAATGCCAAGCTTCGAGAAGATTGGAGTATGAACAGAGCTGAGAAGGAAGCTAGGATGAAGGCTATGCAGGATAGCCTTGAGATGAGTAGAGCTGAAATGAAGGCCAAGTTTTCCGGCTCTAGCAACAGACAAGATTTAGCATCTGGTACTCATCGTGCCGAGAAACTTAGACATTTCAAATCAAATATTAAGAGGGAGCAGGTATTCATTGGCTTGTTTTATGATTCTTGTGATGATTGTAGAATTTTAATTTTTAGAATGCAAGTTTGTTTTTAAGTTAAAAACATGAAATTCCATTTTCAGTTCTGATTTAAATCCCCTTTTTTTTGGACAGCATCCCATAGATTCCCTTCAGAATGAAGATGATGAAGATGTTTCTGAATTCTCAGAAGAGAAAACTTATGGTGCTTCAAGGCAAAGTAGGAAAAATTTTCCTAATAGACATACATCTTCAGGTACCCCTCGAACAACGGCTGTGTCAGCCTCACGATCATCTGGAAGGCGAAGAGACAACCCACTTGCTCAGTCTGTTCCAAACTTTTCTGATTTAAGAAAAGAAAATACAAAGCCTTCTTATGGAGTCAGTAAAACAACCCGCACTCAGGTAAGGACTTATTCCCGTAGCAAAAGCACCACTGAGGAGATGCAAGGAGTCAAGGAGGAGAAGTCGAGGCAAGCTCAGTCTTTAAGAAAAAGTTCTGCTAATCCTGCAGAGTTTAAGGATTTGTCCCCTTTGAACCCAGATGGGATTGTTTTGTCTCCATTGAAATTTGATATGGACGAGACTGATCTAGGCCCTTATGATCAATCACCTAGATCTTTCCTTAAGAAGGGTAACAACATAGGTTCTGGTTCTGTTGGCAATGCTATCCGGATGAAAGCTTCAATGGCATCTGATACTCAAAAAAATAAAGAATTTGATGACCTTGAATTTGACGAGGATGATTCTTTGCAGATGGCCACAGAGGAACAGGATGACATTGAAACTATGGTTATCAAAGATATTGCTTATAATAATAACGGAAAGGTTAGTCTGAGCCAGGAATCCGGGAAGTCTGGTAATTCTGGATCTGAAATTGGTGATTCTACCAGGTCTTTCGCCCAGGTTGACCCTATTTCAGGAGGTGAAATGGCTTCTGGGTTTCCATCCACATTCAACGGTGTAAGATCAGTGCAGGATTCTCCTGTTGGAAGTCCCGTGTCATGGAATTCACGCGTGCCTCATCCTTTTTCATACCCGCATGAGTCATCTGACATTGATGCTTCTGTAGATTCTCCAATTGGAAGCCCTGCGTCTTGGAATTCTCATTCTCTTAACCAGGGTGACAATGATGCTGCCCGAATGAGAAAAAAATGGGGAAGTGCTCAAAAACCATTTCTTGTTGCTAATTCATCCCAAAATCAACCCCGCAAAGATGTCACTAAAGGTTTTAAGCGGTTGCTAAAGTTTGGGAGAAAAACTCGTGGATCCGAGAGTTTGGCTGATTGGATCTCTGCTACAACATCTGAAGGAGATGATGATACTGAAGATGGCCGTGATCTGGCCAATCGGTCATCAGAAGACCTGAGGAAGTCAAGAATGGGATTCTCTCATGGTCATCCTTCTGATGACAGCTTCAATGAAAATGAGCTGTTCAATGAACAGGGTAACCTATTCTTTTCTCAGATTTCGTGTTATTGATCAACACTCATGGTTATTGCTTAAAATCTAGACATTTAAGCAGAGATTATTTTTTATATTTGATCTTGCCAATATCATGTGCTATCCTGCTATCAGGAAATGGATCCTTTAATTTATGCATTGATGTCTTTCCACTGTTGGTTGCACATTCAAAAAAATTATACCTATCCATAGATATTGATGTGGAGGGTCAAGGAAAATTTCAATTAATGTCTTTCTTTTCTAACTTTCCTTTTTTAATAGACTCAACTTCTAATGGAATATTTTTTCTTAATTCCTGCAGTCCAATCCTTGCAAAGCTCTATCCCTGCACCTCCTGCTCATTTTAAACTGAGGGATGATCACATGTCTGGAAGTTCATTAAAAGGTGATGCCTGGGTAACATTATAGGTCAATTTTTCATCCATTTTTGGTGTAGTTTCATGTGTCTGGCTGATGAAGTAGTTCCTTAAGTTGTCAGGAGTTCTCAAAATGTGTCCTCTTTGCATTTCATTGATTTTGGTAGTTCATTCTTGGATTAAGGGACCAATCTCTTTGGAATTGTTTTGCTAAGAATGTAACTCTTGACTCACCGGAAAGTAATATTATGCTATTGTTAATAAAGACTTGGGATTCACATATGCTTTGGATTTCTTTCCATTGATTTCAAGAATAACCGTTGATTTTCTACAGATTTGGTATCTTTTACACGATGTCATAGTTACATGTTAACTTCAATTTGTGCAGCACCCAAATCATTTTTTTCACTATCAACTTTCCGAAGCAAGGGTAGTGACTCGAAACCCAGATGAAATTTCACTGATTGGGCCTGGCAAGTAACTCGGATGATCTTCAATGGTAGGGGTGTAAAGGACAATATTAAATATGATACAGAAAAGAGAGGTAGGCTCGATACAATGATCAATATGAAAGATATATGTGATTGGGGTTATGTATATTTTCTTGGACTCATGAGGTTTTCCCCTATGATTTAGTTAGTCATGGTTGTGTTGATATATGCTGCATACTGTAGTCAATGAAAAGTCGCCTATTGGTGCAGTGTCATTGTAATTTTGGCAGTAGTGGCATTCTTTTGCTCGTTTATTTTGATTTACTTGTGTGATGTATATCAGAGTTGAACTCATGTTAGAATGAATCAGTACAGCCAGAGTTAAGAAGAGTAATGTGATTGCGGAGCAAAATAGTAGCTTTCAAAAGATGATTTCCCTCCCCCCATGAAAAGAACGAATAAGAATGATTGGCTACTTATCCTTTGCCACTTTATTGTTGTTTTTAGCTGTATGAACTTTCAGCTATTAATGCTCATTTTCATGACAGCTACACGTGACTTAACGTAAATCATCACACAGTAAATAGGCGTGGTCATCGATCCTTCTTTCCTTGTGATTCTGCATCCATTACTTATTGCATTGGGCCTTGTGAGCATCGAACCGTCCCATAGCAGTAATGAATGAGAACGCTAATTGTATTCCATATATTATATTGAATTTTTGATACTTAGAATCAGTTTCTTTCTTTCTTCTTACCTGACTTATCCAAAAGGAAAGTTATTTGGTTTGTTCTTGACGTTAGTTTGTGGGCAGTGTATGTATGAATAGACCAAATTATTCTGAAAAGATGCACAATGCCTCCGGTTAAGAAGTTTGTTTAATTTCTTTAAAAGCGATTTAAGTTGTTAGTTAATGCTTCTAACTAGTAACTACAATGTCATTGGGAATTTTATCAAATGCTTAACGGCAAAGAAAGAAAAATAAAGCGTGAATGATAATGGGAAATGCAAGGACAAGACAAGGCTATCAGATCATCTTTATTTAGCACATAAAGAAATAGCCGAACCAATGTTAGCCGACACAATCTTTTATGATTTGATCACTTCTAGGAAGCAATTCGGCCAATCAACAATAAATGAAGGCACCGATGTTGTTATTTGATTTTCTTGGATTAAACGTACTATTCTATATTATTTATCAGCAAAATAATGAACTTTGTACCTTACATTTTGTTGAAGTTAAGTTTCACCCACCAAAGAAGCTGTCATCGTGTGAAACTTACATAAAACTTACCGTCTTTTATGTACTCGTGTCATTGCGGAGAACACTGTGCTTTGTAAATTCCACTGTAATATTTGAGTCATTTATGTTTAATGTTTGTTTATTCCCTTTCTCTTTCTCCTGAAATATTCGTTTCAAACTACTACTTGGTTAAGTCTTATTTACATGGCACGACATACCTATTACCTAGTCAAAGAGGTGATGCCACAAACATACTTTGCAGTCAGAAGATCATCTCTACACGACAAATGTAAAGTCCTCGTTAGTTTTTGTTCTGGTTAAGATAAGGAAGGAGAAACGTTGAATTGATGTTATAAAAAAACTCACACGAGTCAACTCAATCCAAACATGTCTTCTAAACAACAACGGCTAAAATTGGAAAGAACACAGTCATAACTATGCTCAGCCGGCCACTTAGCTTTGCATGCCGTCCATGCACAACACAAGGATCAATGTATAAAGCATTCCCCAACAAAAAGATAAACCAGACTAGACCCTCTATATAGTCAGGGAGGCCAAAGACCCTTCCTTTAGGTGTTTGGTGTTTTGTTCAATCTATTGTCTGACTATGCTAGAAAACATGGGTGGAACTATCTGAGTTGTCAGATACAATTGTACCAATCTCCATGGGCCACTCACTCATCAAAAAGTAGAACTCTTGTTTTTATTTTACCCCCTTTCATTCCTTTCCTTTCTTCCTAGTACTTATTCTCTTCAAAACTCGTTTTTTCTAGCCATGGCTGATTCTTTTTCCTTTGAGGGTGACTCCTTCTCAAGCCACCAGAGACGACACTATCCAACACCAGTGAGTTCTGGCTCTTTCATACCATCCAGCTTTCATAGTGATGCCACTTCCACAACCAGAAGAGCTCGCCGCAACCGAGTTCCTGCCACACCCTTCGCTTCAGATGATGACCATTCATGGAAAGAAGAGGTTTCATGGAAGGTTGAGGCCACCGGGTGGCACCATTATAGCACAAACTTCGGTTCTCTTCTGAGTCCATGGCCAGCTAGCTCCCCCTCTGATCGAAGCCGTATATTTCGACGATCAGCCAATGACTTCTACCTTTCAAGAACAAGTAGGTTCAAAGGTCTTCCAAGCTCTTCTTATGAACATTCTGGCTATGGTAGAGTTGAACTTAAGAGCTATGTTGCTAGGGACAATGATCATAGTTACTTTGATCAGCGTACTCAGCCTCATGGATTATCCTCACCGGGGTTCATCCACGAGAATAGTAGTAGAAAAGGTAAGACTAGTCCATTGGCTATGGAAGATGAGCTTAGTACGATAGATTATAGCATAACAGAAGAGCATGTAAATTCACCTAATGGTCATGGTCATGGTCATGGTCATGGTCTTGGTCTTGAATCCCCATATTTTAAAAAGGGTCATGGTGATTATTATGTGGGTCATGGACTACCATCATATGATGGTAGCCATGTTTATGGAAGTGGTGGGGGTTATACTTATCATCACCATGACATGGAGAAGTATTCAGAATATGATGAAGAAGGTGAGGAGGACATGGATGAGGAAGATGCAAGTCCTCCAAGGGCTGTTGGGCTGTTGAGCTTGTTTAGGTACTCAACAAAGTGGGATTGGATGCTTGTGTTTGTGGGGTGTTTAGGGGCCCTCATAAATGGAGGATCACTTCCTTGGTACTCTTATCTTTTTGGAGACTTGGTCAACAAGATTTCAGATGCAGACAAGGACAAAAAGCAGATGATGAAGGATGTAGAAAAGGTACTATCTTTCTTCATTTCTTTCTCTTTTTTTCTTGGTCAAACGTTTGCATGGAGTTGAAGTTTATTTTCGTTGACCTGTTGTAATTTTCAGATATGCCTATTCATGGCGGGGCTAGCTGCTGTTGTGGTAGTGGGAGCATATCTGCGTAAGGAGATTAAGACACGAGCCATATTTAAGTTCTTCTTTGTTATGATTTTGATGTGTTGCAATAATTTTTTTTTATCACTGAAATTGGCAGAGATCACATGTTGGAGGTTAGTGGGGGCGCGATCTGCACAAAGAATTAGAACTGAGTATCTCAGAGCAGTTCTTAGACAGGACATTACATTCTTTGATACAGATATCAACACAGGTGATATTATGCATGGAATTGCAAGTGATGTTGCACAGATTCAAGAAGTTATGGGAGAGAAGGTTGTTTCTTGTTTCTGCTATTCTATTCACAAACTACTTGGTAGCTAAACTGCATAATTTTAACTTCTGATATATATATATATATATATATATATATATATATATATATATTTTTATTTATAT
>Ga0123340_1003605_pt1 | contig 14540 bp, 20 predicted proteins | sample SirMexnodulemix_FD_89961 | JGI IMG/M metagenome (GOLD analysis project Ga0123340, IMG submission 89961) | Root nodule microbial communities of legume samples collected from Mexico - Siratro Mexico nodule mix | ecosystem: Host-associated > Plants > Roots > Nodule | place: Mexico: Nepantla... | reverse complement strand
TAAATTATAAATTTGTAAATTAATAACGTGTTAATAGTTTAAAATGAACATGAAGATAAATATTTATATATAAACCCTAAATATTTATATATTTATCTTATCTCCTTGACTAATTTAAAAAGTCCAGTATATTCATGTATAGTTAATTAGAATATTTTTCTTCAAAATTTAACAAATTTATTATATATAGTTACATATGATTAAATGAAAATATTCAGATAATTTAGGTAATAATCTGTGTGTGTTTGGGTGGCTAGTCGCTTTGCAGTAATTGTCGATTTGGTTGGGACAATAACAAAAAGAAATTGACCTTGTATCTACCTGTTGCAGCTAATGTGTTTTAAGAGATTAAATTAGGACGAAGTTTAATTACTAATTAAGCATGGGTTTAGTTTGTTGATGAATCCATAATTAACATTCTTTCCTACAGCACATGCAAAAAGTGTCAAGGCCTAAGATAATAAAGTAAAACTTAATCTAAAGAGACTTTGGGAAAGGTCCACTTCCATTCTATTGCATGCGTTATTGCCTAAATCAAGCAACTGTGTTTTATTTTGGGCCATTATCAAATAATTAATAGACAAATTAAGTGGCAAATTTGTTTTATTTTGCTTCCTTTTCTTTCTGTCTTGTATGATATTATTAGATTGACTTGTTTCAAAGAAATGAAAAATTAAATACGAGATATGCATTTTTAAATTTTTAACATGAATATATAAAGGTCAATAAAGAAAATACATGTAAGTAGTATAGTAATGTTGTGTTATATATTTGTGCTACACATATACTGAAGTTGGAGACAAGCGATTTTTTCATTGTTTTAGAATTTTTTCTTCTTTGTAAATTTTTTTTATAATGTATTTTTATTACAACAATCTTTACTCAATTGGGAAAGAACTATTATGGTTGAATATTAATTAAAAGTAGTGAAAGAGAGGGTTTAGTTTATAGCAATATCTACACAGATCTCAACAAATAGAGAGAGTTTAGTTTATATTTATAAAATGACCAATTTCTCTGTTATTGTAAATTAATTTTAGTTAAAATTTCTAAATTTATTTTTATTGTTATTTTTCATTGTTAATTTTGTCATCATATAAATTTGTTTCTACTATTACTTTATTATTATTAACATTATTATATCAATTTATTTTATTATTATTATAAAAAATTATTTTATTAGTATTTAGTACTTCATATTTTTATTATTTTCTACTTTCATTATTAATATTATATTATATAATTTTTTTTATTATTGCTAAAATTGTAAAATATTTTTTCTTCGTCCACGTCTTTCCAGTTCTGTAAAAAGTACATACTGGGAAGCAAAATTATTTTTTGACCATTCAAAAGTACTGATGCGGTGAGCCACTACTTAGATGCAACCATAATATGTTTTTTCACTTATAGCATTCTTAGCTACATTTTTTTCAAGGAGAATTCCTGGTTAAAATTATTATTTTAATATCAAAATTATAAATATAAATTTATTAAAATTAAAAATTTTGAAACTCACATTTATATAAGACGCATTCAAATATTATCATCGTTACCATAATAACCACAGTCTCACGATTTTCTGTATTCTTGTATGTATTAAAATAACACAGATTCTATTTGATGCGGTCTTGACATTCTTGCATATTATAGAGCACACTAATTTTAACACACATCTAATGAAACCAATAAAAACTTCATATGAAATAATCAAGATGTAATATAAGAAAACATATCAGGTATATTATTAATAAAAAAAACGATCTTTGACAGGATTTAAATCAAATACTGACATTTGCAAAATTTCCTTCGAAAATATCATAGTTTGGAAGGCAGAATGCAGAAAGGATTGACATATAATGTCTGAACATATCCATAGAAGTTTGCATAAAAAGAAGTTTACCCCTGTGGATCCAAACCCACCATCACCTCACTGCAGAAAGCATGAACATATAATATCTGATCATATCCATATATAATATCTAAAGAAAAGTTCATTTGTTTGCATCTTACCAACAGTTCTACAAAATGATCAACAGAATAGAACCAATAAAACCCATGGGGACAAATCAAACCCACCACAATTTCGTCGTCAAACCCCTATGGATCCACAATTTCGTCATCAAATTCCTGTGGATCCAAACCCACCACAATTTCATTTAAATCATCAATTTGGGTGACATTCGGAGTTACAATCTCCTGAATGATGAGTTGCGCAATCCTATCTCCAACCTTCACTTCAAAATCCACATCCGAATTGTTGCGTAGTATAACACCAACCGGACCCCTGTAATCCGCATTAATCACTTCATCATCCACGCCGATCGAGTGCTTCCATGCCAACCCGGATCTTGGAGCTGCAATTTAAAACAAAATTTAAATTAAACCAAAAAGATAAAAGCTATAAAATTTGTAAAAGGCTTAAGCGGAGAGATCGTTACCAACGCGACCGTAGGTTCCTTCTGGAATCGCGATGCTGATGTCAGTGGCTATCAGAGCCTTTCCTCTGGCCGGCACCTTCGTCTCCACGACGCTATCAAAATATCATCTCATAATTTTTGAATCAGTTATTAATTAAAAGTAGTGAAAGAGAAAGCATATAGTTTATAGCTATACCTAGAGAGATCGCAACCGGCGGAAAGAGGGGAACCCCTGGAGGGCAAAACTGCCTTGTCGGAGAGCTTTTCGACATGTAGAAAGGGAGGGGTTGAGGAAATGGTGTGGGATTCTGGCTGAGGTTGAGCCATTATACCTGTACAACGGTTTTTCAAAATGGATTGTTACGTGTAATAATTATGTTTTTAGAACTAGGGTTTTCCTTAAGCTGTTAATAGTTTAACTGTGAATCCCGTGGATCCAAATCCACATTCACCTCGGAAGATTTGTCTAAATCATCACCTTCGTTGGGATTCGGAGTCTGAATCTTCTCAACGATGAGTTGCGCAATCCTATCTCCAACCTTCACCTCAAAATCCACATCCGAATAATTGTATAGCACAACACCAACCGAACCCCTATAATCCGCATCAACCACTCCAGCACCCACGTCGATAGAGTGCTTCCATGTCAACCTGGATAATGGAGCTGCAATTTAAAACAAAATTTAAATTGAACCAAAAGATGAAGGTTATAAAAATTTGTAAAAGGAGAGAACGTTACCAACGCGAGCATAGGTTCTGTCTGGAATCGCAATGCTGATGTCAGTGGCTACGAGAGCCTTTCCTCTGGCCGGCACCTTCGTCTCCCCGGCGCTATCAGAATATCATCTCATAATTTTTGAATGAGTTATGAAATATTAAAAGGAGTGAAATAGAAAACATAGTTTATAGCTATACACCTTGAGAGATAGTAACCGGCGGAAAGAGGGGAAGCCCTGAAGGGTAAAACGGCCTTGTCCGAGAGCTTTTTGACGTGTAGAAAGGGAGGGATTGAGGAAACGCCATCGTTTTGGTGGAATTTTGGAATTTCGGGCCATGACTGGCAGGAGCCATTGGTGGTGTGGGATTCTGGTTGAGGTTTAGGGTTTATACCTGTAATGCATTGTTATGTGTAATAATGATGTTATAGAGCTAGGTTTTTTTCTTATGCCGTTAAGATTGAACGTAAATATGTGTACCTGTGGATCCAAACCCACGATCACCTCGCAAGGTTTTGTCTAAATCATCAACTTGGGTAGGATTTGGAGTCTCAATCTTTTGAATGATGAGTTGCGCAAACCTATCTCCAACCTTCACTTCAAAATCCACATCCGAAAAGTTGAATAGTGTAAAACTAACTGGACCCCTGTAATCCGCGTCAATCACTCTAGCACCCACGTGGATGGGGTGCTTCCCTGTGGATCTTGGAGCTACAATTTAAACCAAATTAATTTAAATCAAACCAAAAAGATAAAGGCTATAAAATTTGTAGAAGGCTTTAAACGGAGAGAACGTTACCAACGAAACCATAGGTTCCTTTTGGAATCGCGATGATGATGTCAGTCGCTACCAGAGCCTTTCCTCCGGCCGGCACCTTCATCTCCACGGCGCTATCAAAATATGGTATCATAATTTTTGAATGAGTTATTAATTAAAAGTAGTGAAAGAGAAAGCATAGTTTATAGTTATACCTAGAGAGATCGTAACCGGCGGAGAGAGGAGAAGCTCTGGAGGGCAAAACGACCTCATTGGAGAGTTTTTTGACGCAAAGAAAGGGAGGAGTTGAGGTAACGTCGTCGTTTTGGTGGACTTTTGGGATTTTGGGCGATGATTGCCCGAAGCCATTGATGGCGTGGGACTGTGGTTGACGAAATGCCATCGTTGAGTTTGAATGGTTAAGAAGGAGAATGTTCTGTACCTCAGTTTTTCAATTGTTGTCAGTAATAATTATGTTTTAAAGTTCGGGTTTTTTTTCTTAAGCTGATTAGGGTTTAGGTTGTATAAAACAAAACGAAAATATTATAGCCCAAAAGGGAGAGTGACGTGCACAGTGAGCAATTAAATTAAAGTAAGGGTAAAACGGGGAATGATTAATTTATGACTAAGATACGACAATCTTATATAATCTGATTCTGTACCATAACGAGGATAATGAGGCTAAATTGAAAATCTTGGAATTATTGTTTCTTTCATGTTCTTTCCCTGTCACCATGGTTCTTCCTGTGTTTGATGAAGAATACCTCTTTCCTCACTCACCTTCATCTTGTGGTGCTGCTTCTGGGTCCTGTTTCTCTTACATGTCTTCCTCCTGAGGCTCACTTCTGGCTCAGTGGGTTTGGACACGGTGAACTGACATAGTTCTCAGAATGAGAAACTGACTCGGATAAAGTAGAGAAGGACCCATTCTTTTTGCTCAAACATGTACCCATCGGGGGTGGTAAATGGCAAAGAGAGTGTGATAGAATTTGAAGAAACGAACGGAAGGAACATGGGCACACCCAACAAGAGAGAAAAAGGAGTTTAAGAAGATTTGAATTTCAATTAGATTAGCTAGAGACAGAGTAGAAGAAAGGTTGTGGCTCGTGGAAAGTGGACCGCGTCCAGGAAACATTGTTTTATAAATTATACTATATTAGTATTAACTTTAATACTAGGGGGAAGAATGAAAGAGGAGAAATTACTAAATAATTTGCATTTTACACTCACTCACATGATAACATGCATCTTCTTCTATGCATTTTATATATCAATGCTGTTTCAAAACTTACGCATACAAAATGTAAACTTTAAAATGTACATTCTAATTTTAGTCTCCTTTCGTTTTCAATATGTGATTTTGTTTTAGACCTTTATTTTTTATCGCCGGTTTTTGTCATAACTCCCAATTTTTACCAAATTTTAAATTTTTGTATACATTTTTTTCAATTATAGAAGGCTACTTTAATTAAAATGTAATAACTTAGCTTTTAATAAACGCTCCATCACAACTGTTATCTTATTTCTTGGAGATTATTAATGATTAACTAATAGGCATGTGACGTTATTGAAATGAAGTTTAAGTTTGGAATGATGTAGAAAAGAAAGTCATAAACTGATAGAATATGCTAACCACAACAGCAAAACAAAAGTAAAGAATATATATAAAAAAAAAAAAAAAAAAAAAAAAAAAAAAAAAAAAACAAAAAAAAAAAAAAAAAAAAAAAAAAAAAAAAAAAAAAAAAAAAAAAAAGCAAAAGAGGACAAGGAATCGCCGCCGAACACAGAACATATGATATTGGTACTCGTAAGAACACAACATGACCTAAACTGGAAACGAACAAGAACATAATATTGAAAATCGTAAGAACACAACATAACGTAAACTGAGAGTAAGAACAGTGTCGTAAACGGAAACGAACAAGAACATAATATTGGAAATCGTTTGAGCACAACATATCGTAAACTGAGAGTAAGAACAGTGTCGTAAAAGGAAACGAACAAGAACATAATATTGGAAATCGTAAGAACACAACATTATCGTAAACTGAGAGCTAAGAACATTGTATCAAACTACAAGAAAGAAAACACGAATAAACGAAATCTGTAAACTGAAACTCAAAACAAAAAAACAGTAGCAGAATCGTCAGAAAACTCAAAGAACGACATGTTTATCTCAAACTAGAAAGCTCTGTCGAAACCTCAGACATTTTCGGCTTCATCTTCAACTACGGTGAGATTCGGAGTCACAACATTGGTAAGGATGAGTAGCGCAATATAATCTCCAACCTTCACTTCAAAATCCACATCCGAATGGTTGAATAGCACAACAACAACAGGATCTCTATTATCCGCAGAAATCCATTGGTCAGCCACGGTGATAGAGTGATTCATTACGAACTCCATTTTTTGAACTGCAATTTATGACATAATTCAAATCAAACCAAAAAAGATAAAGGCTACAAAATTTGTAAGAGGTTTCAAGCGGAGAGAACGTTACCAATGTTCCCGCGGGTTCCTTCTGGAATCGAGATGATGATGTCAGTGGCTACCGTGGCCATTCCTTTGGCCGGCACTTTCGTCTCCACGACGTTATCAAAATATCATCTCTTAGTTTTGGAATGAGTTATTAATTAAAAGTAGTGAAAGAGGAAGCATAGTTTATAGCAATACCTGAACAGATCGTAACCGCCAGAAGAAGGAGAGGCCCTGGAGGGTAGAACGGCCTTGTCGGAGAGCCTTTTGACGCGTAGAAAGGGAGGGGTTGAGGAAACGACATGGAATTCTGGTCGAGGTTGAGCCATTATAGAAATTGGGTTATGAATTTGAATCGATAGAATTGACGAGGGAGATTGGGAGTGAGGTCAGGGTTTATATAGAAGAGGAGGAAGACGAAGCGAAAAGGCGCTCAATGTCACACCATATTTTCCCACGTTGGATTCGAATGTTCCATATTTATTATAAATAAAAAATATAATATAATTATAATGTAACAGAAATATTTTTTTCATAAATTTAATTATACAATGAAAACTAGTTAATCATGCAGCCGATCAATTGAATGAGAAAGCAAAGAAACAAGAAAAATAAAAAATTACATGAAGATTGTGGGAAGAGGAATCCGCTGGATAGAAGGGCATTGCATGAAAAGACAATGGTGGTTTTGTAAAAAGGCAAAGTTGGAAGTCAATTGGACATTTTGGTAATTACCGTTTAACTGAATCAGTTGACAGCTAACTGATGTCATATGATCCTAACTAACTAATTGCTTTTCTTTAGAACTCTTTGTTTTACTTGTAATTTATTTTCAAATAAATGATTCTTTAAAAGCAACTTATCTTTAACAAATTATGAGTTTTTTTAGAAAAGGTGAGTAAAATAAAGAAAAGCCATGTTAGTGTGTTACTTGTAGATCAAGACGGAACATATTAATTATATTACTATAAAAATATGTATTGAGTTAAATTATTTTAGTTTTTTATGTCTATTTTTTTCACCTACAAATAACTTTATTTTTCACTGTAATTTTTCCCTTTTTACTCTCTCATATTATTTTTATACTATTTAAATAAACCATTAAAGACTATTACGGTTAGTGGTAACTAATTGTAAACCTTTTATCTTTACTTTTAATAATAAAATTAAGATTTACAGATAAATTCTCAAAATTGAGAGTAATGATACAATTCATTATATATTTGAAAGTCATAAAATTAATAGTAGGAGTTAGATTAAGATAAAAAAATAAAAAAAAAAATAAAAAAGCTAAGAATGAGAAGGAGAGTTGTATAGAGTACAACTATGTCTAAGAAGCTTATCTACGATGTCTTACAGCCTCTAACACTAAATATTCATATATAAAAAATATATAGTGAATTTTAAATAAAATAATAATTAATTTAAATATATTCTAAAATAGAAGGATGCAATTTGCCTTAAAACACCCCTCCCCTCCAGTGAGCCTTTCCCTCCTTTGTAGAATTGATGGTTAAGTAATAGTTCAAACTCAATCGTTTTTCCGACATTGTTATCGGCCTCATTGATTTGGGCTTTCAGTGATCCAAGTGAGCCCAATTACTGACCCACTAATGCTATTACATTTTATAATAAAGTGATCCACATTTACATTATTGTGACGTGTATGATCTAGAGCTGTTTACTAATTGTATCCACAGAACCACAGAAAATAGAAGCAAAACTATGCGAACAACAGCTATCTAAAATTGAACTCATGTGGCATAATTCTGAGAGGGTTTGGGTTTTTGTTTCCTCAAGGAACTTAATGGCTTCTTTCCTCCACATCACTTGGTAATTGGAGACACATAATAAATAGAATATAATATAAAATGATTAAATCTACAATTCCTCAAAACCAAATACATAATAAATAATAAAATCAAATACATAATAGTAATAATACATACAATGACTCTGCACAATGGATCGACTTATAGTAATGTAGTGGAGCATATTTGTGTTTCTATATATTTTTATGCTTAAAACATACCTTTTTATGGTCCTTCATGCAATCTATTATCTCAATTTTTGTAAATAGACATTTTATTTATAAATATTAAATAAATAATATAGGAAACTACTAAAATAAATAACGAAAATACATTTTACACAATTATTCTTCCTTGCATTTTACATTTAAAAAATACTAAGATAAGTAATGTATGAGATGTTGTCAATTTAGTCCTTAAGAAATGAACGATTTACTTAATCATTGAATGTGTAAAAAATTAACAATAGGACCTAATTGCTGAAAGTTTTACCCATTCTATACTAAAACAAATATTTCTTTCTTTTTTTCAATTCATAACATATTACACATTTTAAAACCAAATTAGTAACTTAACAATAAGATAAAAAAATTTATAACACACTTCTTCTTTCTTTTTTTCCAAAAAAACCATTATACCTCTCAATTTTCACTCTTTAATAAAATGGTTTTATTCTATTTTTTTCTCTCTTTGGTTTTTCTTTCAGCCTCACTTTTTTTCCTCTACCCAGCAAAAGCTAAAAGTTACACCCTCTCAAAATACTTCAAGAGTGTCAAGTTACCTCACTTCATAAGAAATATAATAACTAGTAAAAGTACTCTTGTTTAAGAGCGGATATTCGTAATTATAATTTGAAAGTAAAAAGTTATCCAGGAACAATTCAAATCTCGCACTTTGGGGTAAGACTAAAACACACAAGTAAGCATTTTTTTGTTTCAGGTATATGTATTAAAGCATATGAGCAACTAGGTCTTGATTTTGGAAATCACAGTTCCAAGAAAGAAATGGAGTTGGAGGCGCAATTGGTTTGACTGAGTGCAGATGACGGTGCATTTGGGAAATGACAGGGGACAAATTTCTTGTACAACATGCTCTGATAATGGCATGTATAAGTTTTAATTATGTTATGGTTCCAAAAGAAAAATTGAACATGCAATTATTATGCTTCATTTATTTCAAAATTACATAAGGGCTTGTGGACCTAGATGGCAGTACAATTTACACTGATTTTGTATAGATGGAAGACATTTCAATGGTGCAGGTTGAAGTACAAGATTGGAATTTATTGAGTTGAAAAGGTAGAAGTAATGATTATGAATAAAAATAGTGTCCAAGATTATAAAAACGACAACAGAATTTGGAGAGATTAATGTTCCATCTCCAGCAAAGAGTTTGGGTTACTGGAACATGTGTATGACATAGATTGAAACATCTTAGTAGGAATAGCCTTTGACGAACATTCCCTTTGTGGCTTCCTCAGATTCACCTTCTCCAGTATACTTTCCAAGCTGAGCGAGAGAGTTGGACTTGGCACGGAAAATAAGTGCGTCTTGTGCTGCTTTCACGCTCTCTGGTCGCCCTCCCCATGTCTTCAAGCAGGTGTTTTGGAGGGCTCTGGCGTAGGAGAAGGACACGTGCCATGGATTTGGAGACTGGTTCATCGCATTCAAGTTCAAGGTTGCTTCAACCTCGGACTGTCCACCGGACAAAAACTGCACAATTCAAGACAACACAATTTTGGTCACTACATGAACAATTGTTTCATGGAAGTTGGAAGAATGGTTTTTTTTTTAAGCACTTACCATGATTCCAGGGACAGCAGGTGGGATTCTTCTGTGAAGGAGCTTGAGGGTGTAGTCAGAAACTTGCTGAGGAGTGGCCTTATCCTTGGACTCAGCTCCTGGAGTAACCATGCTAGGCTTGAGGAGAATACCCTCGAACAGGACATTGTTCTCAGCAAGGTAGAAGAAAACCTCAGCCCACACCTTTTGGGCTACTTCGAATGTCCTCTCAATGCCATGCTCTCCATCAAGCAAGATCTCTGGCTCCACAATTGGGACCAATCCGTTGTCCTAAATCATTGCATTACACAATAAATAATTCAATAACCCCTTTAAGCATTACAGCTGCTAATCTAAATAGATGTATACCTCACAAATGACAAATAATATGCTGCATAATATTTGAATGATTTTGTTTCTTACCTGTGAAATGGCAGCATAGCGAGCTAGACCCCAGGCAGCTTCCTTGACTGCCAAAGCAGAGGGGCCATTGGGGATGCTCACAACTGTACGCCTGTAATGTAGAAGATTAAATACAAGTTAAAGTTTGGTGAGATGTGAAAATAGTTATGGACGATACATTGATGTTTGTTTGTGGGAAGCAAGCATTGAGGGATAGACACTCACCATTTGGCGAAACGCGCACCTTGCTCGTAGTATGCAGCTGAGCGAGATGCAAGACCATCCAGACCTTGGCACCACGACTCATCGTTGGAACCAGCCAGGGGCACCAGACCCTAGTTTACAGTACATCAAACCACCTCTTAACATTCGTGGTGAAAAAATTCAGAGGAGAAATACCAAAAAAATACAAGAATGAGATACGAGCACCAAATATAATCAAATGATACCAATTTCAATTCAAAACTTTTAAGTATTGTAATTATGAGTGGATTTTTTTCTCAACTAGACTTATAGTCAGACAGACTTGTTGAGACTTAGATACCTAGATACCTAACAATTTTTTCATACACCTACTACCACCAAACCTCAATTTCACCGCATTTCAACTACAAACAATGTTAATAACAAGGCAGAGAAAATAACAGTGAGATTTCAGTTGAGGAGGGTTACCTTGTCGACCTTAATACCGGGAACAATGTTCTGTTGAAGAAGGACGTCCACGATCTTCCTTCCGTCAACGGTGGATTGGTAGAGAGTTTCTTCGAAGAGAATGGCACCAGAGATGTATTGACCAAGATCAGGTGCTGTGACAAGTAGGGTACGGTATGCCTGGCGGTTAGCCTCAGTGTTCTCTAACCCAATCGATGCCAAACGCTTCCCGCACGTTGCATTTGACTCATCCATCGCCAAAATACCACGCCCCGGAGAGGCCACTGTTTTCTACACTCACATCACATCATCAACCAAATCATTACATTACTCACTAACTACCAATAACAAGTTAGAAGAAGTTGGAAAAGTAGTATATAATATAATGTACCGCGGTTTTGACGAGCTCATCGGCATAGGAAGCAGCTCTGATGGTGAGAGATGGTGCTGAAGAAGGGTTGCATCTGACAAGAGATTGCGGAGGGTGGCGGAGAGGCTGAGCTTTGACCCATTCGCACTTGTCGAGAACAGAAGATGACTTGAGAAGAGTGGCTGAAGCAGAGGCCATTGTTGAATGTATCTTACAATCTTATCTCAGCCACTACCAAGGTTTCTACCACACATGCAATTTATAACTCTCCAACTCTTGTTTCTTTCGGCTGAGGCTCCTTGCTTGACACGTGGATGATAATCTCTGCCATCCCCCTCCGTGGCTCAAATGCATGCTTTTTTTCTCACCTCCAACGCCAAGATATTTTCTGCTCTTGTCCTCTTCCTATGCAATGGTGCACATTCAATCACACCGTCTGTGGAAATTGAGCTCTCCCCATCGTTCCTTTTCCATCCTTCATGCTAGCAAAATGCCAATTCTTACTTGGCTTCTTCCTCTTCTTCTTTATTTACCAGTAATTATAAAAATGTTAAATCAAAAGAAAGGGAACTTTGTAATAACTATTAACCAGACATTTCCATTAAACTGAACACGTCCTTTTCAAGCCTTTTCATCTTGGAAGAAGACGTTTCTTGAGTATGAAGATTCTTTTTCCTCTACTACACAGGATTCCTCCAAATTTCTCATCAAGTTTTGACGAACACAAGAATACAAAAAAGAGCTGTGTGGCGCTGGGAAAGCTTAGGAACTCCTGCTACGCTCCTCCCTTTGTTTCATGGTCCAAGACGCTTCTTCCGGTTTCTTTTTCTCCATAACAAAATGAGAAATACTAAATTCACAACTTTCTTTTTTTTCATTTGACAACCTTTTTGTACTAACATAATAATCGGTAAAATATATTTTAATAAATAATTAAGTGATGGTTTATATAACTATTACTGATTATCAATATCAGTGTTAAAAAAACCAGTCAAATACTCTCTGGTTAGGTAGGCCCACTAAAACAAGCCCAACTTTATTCCTCTCTCTCCTAAATACGTAAAGGGACTCAAGCTGATACCTCGATAGTATCATTAGCTTATTAGGGGCATCGGATTCTGCACCCCCATATATTGATCTGCTCTCTTATAAAAATTAAATTTCTAATTTTACATTTCAAAAATATGTACGATGGAATGTGTATTTTGAAATATATTTCTCAATTTAGATATACGTTTCAAAATATACAATTCATACTGTATTAATATATAATGTTCTAAAATGTATCTCTGGATATAGAGTGGTGAGTTACTAATTAAACAGTTTATAGTTTAGTGGAAGCTTACTTGTTAGTTGAACCGCGTTACTACTCTTTTATTCGGCTCAGTACAGAGGAATCCACACATCACTGTAAATGAAGCCACGCATATGATTTTTTAAATAATCATGATCAGAAATCATAAACCCATACACTGATGTGTTGAGAAAAAAAAAAAAAAAAAACCACAGCTTTACAATTTCCCTCCTTTTTTTTTAAAAAAAAAAAAACAAAAAAAAAAAAAAAAAAACCCAACACATATGTTTTGAAAAAAAAAAAAAAAAAAATCCACAGCTTGACAATCTCACTCATATTTCTTGGCAAAAGCAAGAAATAAGAAAAAAAACACGTTGTATAATCGAGCTTTTTGCTCTTCATCCTTGGCAGTGAAAAAGTCACCAACACCTTCTGGGACTTGAAATTGTGTAACATTAATACTATGTATCCAACACAAGCAAGCCTCTTCACTCTTGCTTTTCTCAAGATGAGAGACATCTTTTCTGTATATCTTTTTTTTTATTTACAAAAGGTAAGCAACTTGGATCTGTACCCAATCAAGGATTGGGATTAGCAACAAAGTATGCTAAAATCCCAACAAATGGTGCATTGATGTATGTGGTTGGTTCGGACTTCCTAAAATCAGCCCTATCATCCCCATACAAATCATCTTCTCCGGGTCCTCCCACAATGGCTCCCACGAGAACATTAGGATTGGGATTGGAGGAGTTGAAGTAGATTGAACCTTCTTTACATGCAATGGCTTGAGGATGGTCCTTGATGGAGGGTAAAGAGGAGCCACGATGGTGAATACGCTGTGGATACTTGTTGCCATAGCCAACCATGTACGACATACCCATTGGGTTATCGCCCAAAATGTAATCAACTTGTTTCTTAGCACGCTGGCGAAGTGTTTGTGCATTAACATAGATGTTCCCACAGTTGATGGTTTGTGAAGTGCGTGATAGGTAATTAGCGTAAACCAATTCAAGGAAAGCAATTGAAGTTGCATGCTGCAAGTTGCTACCCCCTGGCCTGTATATGAGTCCACCGGGAGTATACTCTATATGTGAGCTTGATGTTTCGGGTATCAGTGTGCACAGAAAGCTCTCTGCCGAAGTTTTGTAGGAATCAAGAGCTAATACATTGCCTTCTAGAACTTCCTGAAAATGGCAAGTTTTGTTAGTGAAGTGATATATGCTTTAATTATTTGCATGAGAAAATTATGTAAATGATATATACGAGTACTTGTCACAATTCATAATTTGTGTGATTCAAAGAGTGATTGTATTGATTGCAAGGGTAAATGGGAAACTGACCTTGGAGACAAGAACATTAAGGCCAGCATGCTTGTTGTCCCAACCGAACTCATTTATATTTTCTTCAGCACCGAGCGTTTTGCCATTGCTTTGAATGTAGTTCAGGAAATTGTCGTCTTGGGTGGCCCTCCTTAACCATGCGGCTCCCCATAACAATTCGTCCTGCTCGTGTTAAGTAAATCACGATTGACATGTCAAAATCCCAGTCATCCCAATCACTCAAATTGCCACAATGTCAATTCTATCCAACACTCATACATATATATAATAATTACATAGTATATATTGCTTACAAATGGTATCCAATATAGTTTGATGCTGACTCAAAAGTGGTCACATGTCCCTTTGAGGCCGTCCCAAAGATTCTCGTGACCCATGATAATTTATCTCATGCGAATAAATTATATCAAAGCAAACAAGTCTAGTTTAAACAGAATTAGTTTTTAAGTCTAGTTGTTTTCCTAACGCTAAGACCAAAGGGACATGGAATTATTGAATTTTGCACCATGGCATCGGTTTTATTTTT
>Ga0123340_1003604_pt1 | contig 14541 bp, 4 predicted proteins | sample SirMexnodulemix_FD_89961 | JGI IMG/M metagenome (GOLD analysis project Ga0123340, IMG submission 89961) | Root nodule microbial communities of legume samples collected from Mexico - Siratro Mexico nodule mix | ecosystem: Host-associated > Plants > Roots > Nodule | place: Mexico: Nepantla... | reverse complement strand
TATATATATATAAGTCATATGTCAAAAAAAATCATTCAAGCTTAAAATTATTAGTATTATTTTATAAGTCTAGATCAAAATAATTTCTGAAAAAACAAGAAAAAGATTAATATCACTTTATAATTTTTCTTACAGGTTTTTCTTTAATATTTTACGAAGATTGCATAAATAAAAAGTAAATAATTTAATATTAAAAAAAAACTTGAATATTTCAATACATTTTTGGTTTAGCAATATAATTTGGAGTTAAAAAATAGAATATTTTTATTACAATAAAAGATTAATGTTACTTTATAATATTTCTTACAGCTTTTCTTTAATATTTTACGAAAATTGTATAAATAAAAAGTAAAAAATTTAATATTTAAAAAAAAATTGAAAATCTCAATACATTCTTTGTTTAGCAAGATAATTTGAAGAAAAAATTAGAATTATTTTTATTGTTATATTCTTTAATGTTATTTTCGTTCTTTTTTTTTTTGTTCGTTGTCTTCTTCTGGAGGTCTGTGTTGTTTGTAAGATCCCACGTTCATTTAGTAGCAGCCACAATCTTCTGTTTGTCCATATCTGATATCTGATTATTCTTGTGTGTGTGTGTGTGTTTTTTTTTTTCTAAATTGTATTCCTAAATTAAGCTCCTATAATAAGGTTTTCATAAATGTCCCACGATATTTTCTTAAAACAGGTATGGATTTAGAATTGTGTTCCTAAATTAAGGTCCTATAACTAATCTTCTCATTTTAGAATAACGATCAAGTTAATATTTAAAGATTTAAATATGTTGAAGTATGCTGTAAATCTAGAGATTTAATTTTCGTAACAAATGATTTTTGCAATCGTTTAATGTCCACTTATTTTACAAACATGTACTTAACAACGCGGTTTATATCTTTACTATATACAGTAAGAAAATGTATTTAAAATATAGTAATTTGGGTTTAACACAAGCGGAAAACTTCTTCTTTTATCTATGTTTATCATCTACGTTGGATTTAATTTTGTTAGATTTGGACCGATGATAAAATTATATACCATATCAGTTATATACATTTATGTAAGAACTTCTTTTATTTTCGTTTCATGTTTGTATTATTCTTGGTTTTCCTTCATCTCGTCATTGAAGTTATAGTCTCCTTATTATTTTCATAATTACCTCACTCTCATTATGGATGCATCATTATTATTGTCATTGTTATTGTTGTCCCTTATGGTTATTTAAGACTTCTATATATTTTTTTTATTGTCAATGTCAGATTTGAGAGTTTTTAATTCATCATGGTCGCTCTTGCCCCTAAGTCACAGTTGGTGTTTCCTTAGTCTTTTATGTAAGTACCTAATGTAATCATTATATTTGATTTTCTTTTCTTTGTAAGCATTAGTAGGGTGATTTTAAAAGGTTTAAATGAGCTTTATGTATATTATTTTATTTGTATGATTATATGTTGTGGTGATTTATTGTAAATGAGCATTCGCATGATGTTTTAATTGTATAAAATTTTTCTTTTTTTTTATGCATGTATGTATTGTAATTGTTGGTTTGTATTTCTTTTACTAATTTTATTTAAAATAAATATTATATTGACACACACATGGAGAAAACTTTAGTTCTCATTTGAGATTTACTACAAATTGTTAAACATTAATCATTTGTTCTAAATTTTGAATTGTCTAGTTGGATATATAGTTTGGAAAAATTATTTTTTATAGTTCGTTAATACATAGACATTAAGTTTAATCTTAAATTTGATGTAATTTTCATTCAAACCATTTGGTGTTGTTATGCAGGTATACATTTGAATGTGTAAACTCTTTGTGACTACTTTCATTTCGTGTATTTTGAAGACTAATATGAAATGCTGGTAAAATTTTATTAAATTTAGTATAATAGACTTAATTTCTATGTGTTAGTGAATTATGGAAAATGTTTTTCTAAATGTGTAGGACCACACTTTGAATTAAAAAAGCCAGAATCGCATTGCATGATTGTTGATAAGGGAGTTTGTAACATACGTAGTTATGGATCGAAGTTGAATGAATTCACGTCGCATTAATGACTTACATTTTTCACAATCCTATTAATCGCTTGACAAAATTCAAAACAACTACAAGAAGAATTTTTACAAATGATTTTGAATTTTCCAAATCCATTTTAATATTCCTCGATTTTTCTTCTTCTAGTATTATGACCCTATTTTGTAGCCAATTATTTAATCCTTTGAGTTTATTATTGGAAAGGCCAACCTATTAACTTCTTCATGTGTTTCTTTAAAAATATATAAAAGCTTATTATTTCCATTTTTCAAAAAAATCAGAACTTACATTGCTTGAGGAAGATTCATAGCCAAGCAATGTAGGCTTCTCTATTCTTTTTGTTTTTCTCATATTTCCTATCAGAGTTTTTATCCTTGTTTTGACTTTTTGGAAATTCAATTTTAATATGTCATCATTTTCCACAACCAAAATAAGATGTAAAATTAGATAAACTTGACTCAATTTTTCTGTATACATACCTTTTTTATGGAAGATTCTTTTCTTTGCTTCTTTTCTTCAAAAACTTCCTAAACTTTTTAGTCAACAAACTAAGAGTTTCATAATCATTGCATTCCTTTTATTCGTCTTCACTTACTTCCTTTTTCTAAACAACATTTTTCAGTACAATGCTCTTGATCTTCATATCACTACTCTCTTGCTCACATTGTTCATCTCCAACTCATGCTCCCTCAATTTTCCAAATAGCGATGAAGTTGTCAAGGTTTATAGATCTTTGGATTTAGAAATTGTTAGTACCTTAAGCTGCCAACTTCTGTCTAAACATTTCAATACTTTGATGTTCAACTTTTCCTTGTCACAAACTTTCCTTAGGCCAATTAGATGATTTACAATATGTGCCAACCATTTCTAAAAATTAACAATGGTCTCTCCTTATTACATATTAAAGAGTTCATATTCTTATATTAATGCATGTTTTCTTGTTCTCTTCAATTTAGTTGTTCTCTCTCATGTGTGACTTCAAGAATGTCTCACACTCCTTTGTAAAATTGCATTCAGAAAATTTAAAAAATTTGTCAAGATTCAAGGTAGCAGTTATTATATTTTTGGCCATACAATCATATTAAGCTTTCTTATTTTCAATTTCAAACCAAGGCTTTTCTGTAAGATCATTTTTAACTACTTGTTTAGGAATATAGGGTTCTTTTATTATGGCATCCCAGATCCCTCTATAGATAGACTCAAAAAAAGATTTCATTCTAACCTTCCAAAACTAATAATTAACACCCATAGGTGGTTTGTTAATAGAAGCACCTTTAACAGAGAGAAACTTGTTCTCGGCCATTTTCGAAAAAATAGGATCAGATCTTGAATATTATTCAAGAATCGGCTCTTGATACCAATTGTTAATATATGGAGGTTGAGTTTGAGAAGGGGTGAATTAAACTATCACAAATTTCTTAAAAACTTTAGAATGAATCTTTAGAGAACTAATCAATTTCATAATTTGGTTGTCCTTTTTTAATCTATTCAAAAACCATGACCACCAAAATAAGATTAAATCACATGAAGTAGTAAAAAGAAAGAGAGAGAAGAAGAAATACACAATAATTTTATACCGATTTACTATATTTCAAGAGCTATATCCAGTTTCTTAGCCACACCAACCAAGATCACTCTAAGACAATGTTATTACAAACAGTTGTCCAATACAAACAACAAAAGAATTTAACTTTTGAACCCTACAGGAGTGAATCTATAAACTAGTAACACCCTGATACTACACTGTGACTAGAAACCCTATTAAAAAACAACAAAAATGACAAAGAATTGAAGATACAATGGAAAGAATTCACCTAAACCATAACAAGCACTGCATGACTAGATTTTAGGTGATATGGAATGGTGATCGAGACATAGTATCTCCAGGAAACGAGATACCCATGTTTAGATTGTTAGGATGTGCATTGTTTGGGGATTTGATTTAAGGATGTATCCTGACTCTACTGGTACTTGGATTCACATAGATGAAGATTACAAAGTAGTGAGATTCGAAGGAGGTTCACATGGCCATGTACGAGGTTTAAAATATAAGTTGATCGGAATAGGACATATGCATTAACCTTGTGCATATAGGAACTGAGGTTTGATATAGGAACTTATTAGAGTAGACTGTATCTGAGGTTTGAAATAGGAACTGGTCGAAACATATGGATGATATATGACAGGTGCAAACCAGTAAGTCTAACTCAATGAATAAGTCCTCTAGAAGTAGAGAGTCTGGAGTCTTTATATGTGAGTCAGTATATGTATGATATGAGTTATTGTAAAGATGTGATAATGATAATGTGATATATGAGATGAATTATGAAAGCTTGATTTGTTGTAGTTTGGTTGAGATAGAAATTTAATTTATGAAAATACATTTTCTTAAAGGCTCTCTAGCTTACCCTTCTTTTTCTGTGGTGTTTGTTTTATTTTTTTAATAGCGATGATCGTGTGTTATACGTGCGTAGAGGATTTGACAAGTGGTGTGACTCCTTAATGAGCTCATAGAGAAGTTTTATTTTATTTTATTTTGTGATTGTATGAAGATATTTTTATTAAATCTTATGTGGAGAAATATATTTTGAAATATACACACTACAAGAAAAAAAGTTATTTATAGACCAATTTTTAGCTACAAAATAAAATAGTTGCTAATTGAGACCAAAATAATTACTAAATTAGGTTTTGATTGCTAAATAACTACAAAATAAAAGTAATGATTGTATTTAGTGACAAATTAAGTCAAGATAATTGGTATCCAACATTAGCTACCAAGGTTTTAGTCACTTATATCTAATTTGGTGATTATTTTGGTCACAATTTGCAACCATTTTATTTGGTAGCTAAAAATTAGTCTCTAAATAACTTTTTTCTTATAGTGATAACGAATGTATGAATATTTATATTTATATCTTTTATATAATTTATATGCAATAAAGTTCTTATTATACTAAAAATATGGGATGTTACACTTTCTCAATTTTGAAAATTACTTTAAAAATCGAGTTTCAAATTTAGTGCTAAATGAAATCAAATGAAAGAGTTATATATCTTTTAGTACGTTAGTTTTAATAGATTAAAATTGAGTTTGAATTTATTTATTTCACTTATGAAAAAAAATGGATTAAATTGCTAGTTTAATCTACTAAAATAAAATGGTTAAAATTATTCCGAAAGCACAAGAAAGTTTAATTATTAAAAATTGTGTTTAACATATTAAAACAAATTTCCATAACTACTCATGACTCTAAGTAATTATAACTTATTAAAATGACAACGTAATCAATTAAAATATCCTTTGGAGTCATTTTAGACTTTAGATAACAACATTTTAATGGAGTAAAGCATCCTTTAATTAATTAAAATTATCCCGTCACCAAGATAAGTTAAAAAAAAAATTAAAAAGCTTCTTATAAATAATTAAAGATCAAATTATCAAGAAATAAACTTACATGCAAACCGAAACAAAGACACACACTTAAAAGCATCTAAATTTTCAATCATGCTTTTAAATTTTCAATCTTCAACAATCTTCAAGGTTTGGATTCATCAAATAGTTGAGCACACTAGCAGTTTCAACCGTAAGAGGTTGGAAATTCTTATGAGTTCTTGATCTAAAATAAAATAATCAATAAATAATTTGTCTTGAACAGAGAATAACTTATTGATAATCTATAAATCCTTGAACTTGATGTGAGTTTATTTTATTAAGATGAAAATGAATTGTAATTCAATACGATATACTTAGGGTTTTCTCTAATAAATTGCAATATAAAATTTCATGATATGGATTGATAGCAATGAAGAAGAAGGAAATATTTATCTTTTTGCTTAATGAAACAAGAGTGAGGTAGTGAAGTCTAATTCCAACATTATTTATATCATATGTTTTTGTTCGATTAGCTTCCTCATTTAAAAATTACCAAAAATATTGTAGTGCTTAATTTTAACTTTTAGTTTAAGTTATTGTTAATTGATCTCACTTTATGCCTTATCTTTTATTTTACGTGTCTAGTAGTAGTATAAAGTTAGTGTATTTCTTAGTATTAAAACCAGTCCTATTACCAAAGCATGGCAAACTTTATGTGTTGACATTCACCTCTTTTAACGGTTCCTTTCTCTATTTCTCATTATCTTAGTATAGTCAAAGTTTGTAAAGCATGAAACAATATGTAAGATAATCTTGAGCAAATTAGCTTTAAAAAACTAGTGCTTTATCTTTTTTTAGCATAATAATGAATTATGTTAAAAAGTATATAATCAATTATGTTAAAAAATAATTGATTATGTTGGTCAAAAATTTGTTTGACATGTTTTACATATAATCGATTATTTCATGTAATAATCCATTACAGTAGGCAATCTGAAAAACTCAACCTTTAGGAATTAATCAATCAATTAGGTTTAATAATAATTGATTAAACTATTTTAAAAATATTTTTTAAGTAACTTAGTGAACATAATAATCAATTAGCATTAATAATAATCGGTTATTTTGGCTAGTAACCACAAAAATCTTTTAAAAATGAAGTTATCTCTCATTCATTGATATCATTTAATACTTCTTAAAATAGAGCTTTATTATTTCTTGACAGGGATATTCTAATAGTATTATAAATTTACATCTTCAATAAAAAAAGAAAGATTTCTCAAGGCTCATCAAAAGGTTTATCATATTGTATGTTGTTCTATTGTAAACTTGCTAGGTGATATTTGTCTTTTTTTTTCTATAATTTCATTTTTAAATCTTTGTACCAACGTTTGGTGTGCATGTAGGTAATTGATTTTTTTCATTATCTTTGTAAATTTTCTTGAAAGGTGTTTCAATAAGTGGTTTGTGTTCTTTTTTCTAGTTATGTAGGAGTTTCTTATAATTGGATAACTTAAGATTTTTAGTGAAAAATCCAATTAAGGTTTCTTGGATTAATTGGATGTAATTTCGAAAAGAATCGGATCAGTATAAAATTTTGTGTCTTTCTTTTTCATCTTTTTCTTATTATTTTGAATTATTTATTGTTCTTGGTCATCATTAAATTTTGTATTTAATTTTTATTATCAATAATAGTTTAAGAAAAAAATTCTTTTTAAAGGTCATTTTTAAAAAATCCACTCTCCTTTCTAGTTGTATTTTTAGTTTGTTTTTGTTTTACAATTGGTATCTAGAGTAAGTTGTTGAAATTTATTCAATTTTGATCCAAAATGACTAGTCATTCACAAAGATTTGTTGAGAGTGCATTTATAAACATTCTTCCTCTTTTTGCTGGAGAAAACTATCCTTGTTGGAAAATTAAGGTGAAAAATTTTCTTGAATTTATGATAAGGGGATTTGGGATGTAGTGGTAGATGGTCCTTTGAACCAACTAGAATTGTTGATAATATTGTGGTTCCTATGGAATTTTCTTTATGGACCCTTTATGAAAACAAAAGAGCACATTATGTAAGATCTAAAGAACATTATATCTTCTACTTTAACTCTTGATGAATTTTGTAGAGTTTCAATATGTTCTTCAGCTAAGGAAATATGGGATGTGTTAGAAGTCACTCATGAAAAGACCGAAGACATGAAGAGAGTAAGGAAAAATACTCTCATATAAGTGTGTGAGATGTTTAGGATGATGCAATGGAAAAACATATATAATGTTCAAAAGAGGTTAACTTATATAGTGGATCACCTACTTGCTCTTGGAAAGACTTTTGACAAAGAATAAGTCAACATTAAGATCTTGAAAAGCTTAAATAGGTCATGACAACCAAAGTTTACTACTATCTCTGAATCAAGATACCTCATTATATTGAACATAACCACTGTGTTTGCTAAGTTGAGGGAGCATGAACTACAAATAGGAACGTTAAAGGAAGAAGAAGAAGGAGAAGAAAAAAGTAAAACAATATAGCTCTTAAAGCAGATATCATAAAAATTGAGAGATGTATAGAAAAAAAAAGATGGACAATTCAGATAGTGAAAATCAAAATTTAGTTGTGAAGAAGTTCTCACAATTTATAAAGTATAAGAACAAGTCTGGCATGACAATGAAAAGCTACAAGAAGCAAGATCAAGGATCAACTTTTACATGTAACGAATGTGGTAAGAAAGGTCATATTAAACTTGATTGCCCTTTGTTGAAATTGAAAAATAAACTTGAATAAAAGAAGGAAGCAAATAAATACAATAAAAAGAAGAGAGGCATTACTGACAACGCTTCAACTCTTCAAGTAGCTCAAGTGAAACTGAAGAAGCAGAAGCCAATATTTGTTTGATGGTGGATGCAAAATCATCAAGTAAAATTAAAGTGAGTAATTCTAATTTTAAAATTTATGAAAACTATGATTAATTGCTTGATACATTTAATAAATTACATGAAGAAGCAAAAAGCCCCTCTTATTCAGACAAAATACTTAAATGAGATAATAAATTACTTGAGAATAGGTTAAACTAATTGCAAGATGAAAATGATGATTGAAAAATAGGTATTGATGTTATAGAAATTATTTATGAAAATGCTCATGTAATTGTAAATGAAATTCTCAAGAGAAAAGTCATAATATTGAAAATTGCATGAAGCATGTATAGAATACTTTTTGAAAACTCTTGCAAAATTCACATTATGGACATCAAATCTAGATACACTCCTATGTGATGGACAAAGTTGAAATTGGTTTTACACATTAAAAGAAACATAAAGCTTTTAATTTTTTTTTCAATTTCCAAAAACCATATACATCCGTGATAAACCTTTGATAATGTCTGATTTTCAAAATAAAACTAAGTTCCCCCTAATGTAGCATAGAGTCTAACCTAGGTAATATATATTTATTTTAACCACTTTCCTATTGCATAGTGATAAGAATAATGATAAGTTTTGGACCATTTTTCTGTATTTGGACTTATTGGTCTTTAATTGAAAGTTTGACTCAATTTGATAAAATTTCCAAAAATTTTCCAAACTTGAGTATGTTCCATATTTTGTTCATAACTTTTGCTATAGACCTCCGATTAACTTGATCTTTACGTAGTTTTGTAGATAACTCAAAGATCTACAAACATTGTTAGAGGATAAAAGGCCAAATTTGGACTGTAAAGTGGACAAAATCAGCCTTGAAGTTGGCGTACAAAATCTAGACAACACTTTGAGCGGAAATATTCAATTGAGGACTACTTAGTCATTTCAACCCAAATGAGTTGTGATCAAAACTGTGCGTTTTTGGTTTATTAGGGAAACATAGAGGTGGGCTTAGGCCACCTTAGGTTAGGAAAAACTAAATATTGAAGTGAGTTGTGTAGGGCAACAACCAACAATTTTTTTAGACAAAACTTTGAATACAGTTTTGGTGACTTGCTTCTTCTTAGCTTCTTCTTCATTTCTGGATTTTTATTTTCGTGTACATTTGCTTGTGCATTGTTATCCTTATATTCATTAGCTATTATTCATGTTCATTCCACCATGAGTGGCTATAGCTTTTCCTCAATCTGATCCCTAGAGGTTCTCCCGTTCCCGTTTATCCCTAGGTTCGCGTTTTGTATTGTTTTTCCGCAATTACCTGCTCATTTGTTGTTTTAATTTGATTGTTGAATTTAATGGTTGGATTGACTCTATAAATGAACGAATACAGTCCGATTGGAATGTATTGTGGAGTTCCCGAGTCAGAATCAAGTTGAATCGATGATGTTGCTCACCATGCAATTGCATTGGTTTGGCACAGTAGGTGTTCGATAAAATGCTTCGCAATCGTGGAGTGTTCGGGATGTTAAATAGATTTAGGATTTTGTTCTGTTTAACCCACGAATCTAATTGGGATTATGTTTAGGAGCTAGTGAGGGATTTGGGAGAATCAAAGGGAGACCGGGTTGATTTTCATTACGTGAACTTCTATATTTCGCTTGAATCATTTTTTTTTCTGTCTATTTTGTTTAAGTGTCGTACTTGCCAAACCCCTTGTGCTACTGTTTTATATTTTTAGTGACTGAGAACGTTCAAGTGGTCTTTAGAAGAATGACCTAGGTCAGCTATATTGCAAAATCTAGCTTCCTAATTTAATTTGGGACACGGTTGACAACGCGCATCACTAGGTCAAATCCTCAAAGACACATCTTGTATTGTATGGTTCCATTGTTTCATATTCTCCTTATACAAATTAAAAATGGGGAAAATAAAGGAATTCATAAATCAAAAACAATAAACGTAAATGAAAACAATAAATGTTAATGGAAACGAAGAACAATAAAGAAATAAAAAAGTAAAGCATTAGAAAATGAATGTTTCAAAAACAAAAGCAAATATTGACTGAAATTTATTGATAGAATTGATAAAAAAAATTGTAAACAAATGAAATCGAAAAGTAGTGACAACTAAAAACTGGAATTAAAAAGAAAGAAAATGATATTACAATAAAGAAAGATAAAATAGAGCAAGGACTAGATGGTTAAATGAAATTTCACTAAATGATGAAAGTAATACATGAATGTAAAACAAATTAAAACTAAAATTGGAATTTAAAACAAGTAAAATGTAGATGAACTCATTAAGCAAAAGGACTAAGTGTAACCACCAGATTATTGTAGGTTACATCAATTGTCTAATGGGGAAAGTCAAGTGGACCAAGTCATAATCGAATCATAGTGTTTGAGCTATTATACTCTTAAGTAGAAAGAGTTACGCCCTAACTATAGGCTATAGCTTTTGGTCTAGTGGTAAGCGCTTGATTAAACAATTGGTATTAGACCCAAGGTCAAGAGTTCAATTCCTAGTGAGACAATTGTTTAAAGGGAGATTGTTGCAAGTTGCACAATTGTCCTGTGGCGTAGGCCAAGAGGGTCAAGTCACAATCAAAGAGTTTGATTCCTAGTGGGACAATTGTAGAAGAGGAGACTTTTTCAAGTAGCATCAATTGTCCCGTGGTATAGGCCAGATAGGCCAAGTCACTGTCGAATCATGGCTCCTGGGGTACTTTGTTCTTAAATAGAAAGAGTTGTGCCTTGACTATAGGCTATAGGTTTTGGCTTAGTAGTAAGCACTGGTGCCTTGACTATAGGCTATAGGTTTTGGCTTAGTAGTAAGCAAACACAAATCGTCTAATGGAGCATTGTCTAACAGATCGTATAATGGTTATGCTAGTATAAAACTAAGCGTCTAATAAAAATATAAATGACAGAAATGTAAATTGTAGGAAATATAAATTGCAGGAAATGTAAACTATAGAAAATGTAAACAACAATAATGAAAAGAAACCATAAAATTTCTTCAAGAAAAGAACAAGAAAATTTAACAAAGACCGTTTAATAAACTGAAAATGTAAAAGCGAGAATTGTAAATTGACTAAAATCAAAATTGCAATTGAAATTTAAATTGGAGAAATATAAAATGTTGAAACTTTTGCATAAATCGTAAAATGCAAAATTGTAAAGAGAAGAAAATTTCATTCCAAAAAAACATGAAAATAAATAGAAACAAATCTGGATGTAAGAAACCCAAATTTGGATTACTTGCTTAATGAAAATTACACATAACCAATCAATTTTGCATAGTTAAAAGAAAATCATTCTCAATCGAAAATAAAATTAGAAGATGATTTTAAAGAAGAAAAAAATTGAACAGAGCATCGTCTAACGTGGTTTGAATTCACTATTAGCCATTTTCAGAATTCCATTAACTTCGAAAATGTAAATTTGCATAATTGAAAGCAACAAAGGAAAGTAGAAAATGAGAAAGTAGAAGAACTTGAATAGACAAACTTGAATTGTATTGAACTGTACAAGAAATAGAAAATTAACTAACTAACTACTCCTAAGTAAGTGTCTAAGCATAAGACTGAAAATTAAAGTTATAACTATCTGACTAAGTAGTTTCAAGGTTCCTATTTATAATATTTTGAAACATCAAATGGATTGGCCTAAGCTAAAATAAGAATTGAGCCCCCCGAAACTCTATAAAAGGAAATAATAAATTATACTAAATTTAGCTCTTAAATAGTCTAATGGTCTGCTATTTCACAAATTATACTACAACCATCTAATGCTTATTTATTTTAGCTAAAGACTCAAATTTTTATTGTTTAAATATCTTCATTGAAGCTCCAAAATTTAGAAATCTATGACAACAAAATCATCCCAAAAGGTTATCATCATTGAATTAATTTAGCACACGATCTAATCAAAATTTGGGAGAAAATATAGAAAAAAATCTATCGAAAAATGCATAATCAATGCAATTTATACTAAGGTACCCATTTTATATGAAAAATACAAATCTCTATTAAAAGCAAAGAATAAGAATAAAAGAAACACTTATAAGATGTAATTAGCATGCAAAAATGTAAACAAATCAAGTGTATTAATCACCATTTATGACTTGTTTCTATTATTTAAAAAAGGAACATGCATCAAATATATATGTTATATGAGAAATCATAGTGTTCCTAATAAGAAGTACGTCTAGATTCCCAAAAGAAACCAAAAGCCAAAGGATCCAATACAAATTGGGTACCTAAAAATTCTTTTTAATTTATTTTTGCATATATGTCCTGTAGCTAAAAAGTTCATGTGATATCTTGATTGTGGCTGCTCAAGACATATGGTAGAAGGTCTCAAGCACAATCAACTTATCATTCATCTCTATGACGAAGGTCTTGAGGTAATATTTGAGATAAACCATTTATTGATATGTTGTGCAACATCAATTAGGTATTTTGGACAATTTGTGCATTCATTAACTACATTTTATAAGATTTGTATAATTTGGTTTGTGTTTGTGTGCATTTTAATGAATTATCTTTCTTATAATGAATTATTTCAAATTATAATTAATTAAAATAATGTTTTTTCATAATTTCTCAACTCACAGATTGATTATGTTTCTTAGTATCACTCACTCTCACAATTTTTTTTCACAATTTGTGTTTTGTCATATCAATGTTAATTGTGTTAATTATTTTACAAACCATTGTTATGAATTAACAACACATGACTGGTTTTGGTTGGTCATTATAAAAAGGGAGATATTTTTAACAAAACATGATGTGCTTATTTGATGATGATGTTGATAATTCTTTTCTCCATTGCTCATTATCTTGGTATGATCAAATAGTACAACATGAATCAATCTCTAAGATAATCTTGAGCAAATTAACTTAGAAAGACTGGTTCTTTATCTTTCTGAACATAATAATGTTAAGTATATAATCAATTATGTTAAAAATAATTGATTATGTTAGTCAAAAATGATTTTTACATGTTTCACAAGTACTCGATTATTTTAGGCAATAATTGATTATGTTAGGCAATCTAAAATTCTCAACCTTTAAAAATAATAGATTAGGTTTAATAATAATTGGTTAAACTGTTTTTAAAATGTTTCTAGATAACTTAATGAGTATAATAATCAACTAATTGATTATTTTGGTGATTGGCCATAAAAGTCTTTTAAAAAGGAAGCTCTCTCTCCATTAATGATATCATTGCATACTTCTAAAAAAAGAGAGCTTTGTTATTCGCTGAAAGAGAAATTTGGAGAGTGTTATAAATGTACATCTTGATTGAAAAAGAGGGATTTCTCAAGGTTCATCAAAAAAGGTTGATCATATTATAGGTTGTTCTATTATAAAATTATCACATATTAGGTGATACTTATCTTTTTCCTGTAATTTGATTTGTAAGTCTTTGCACCAGTATTTAGTGTGTGTTGTAGGTAATTAAGTGTTTTTAATCATTCATTATTTTGCAAGTATTTATCAATTAACTCATATTACATTTAAAAATACTAAGAGCTATAGTGTTTACCATAAAGTCAACAATTACTATAATTGTTTTCAATTCTTTGTGAAAGTAGACAAGTTTTTCTCAATTTTCTCCACACAATATTAATACCTCTTATTTTAGTATCTCTTAATTTCTCTTATCAATAACAATTTAAAAAAAATCTTTAAAATTTTTCAAGATCATTTTTAAACCTATATTCCCGTTCTTTGATTATGTTTTTAATCATTCATTGTTTTACAACTATTACATATGTTTAAAATTATTAACAACCTTAAATGTGTTTGTCATAAAGTCAACCATTAATATAATTGCCTTCAATTGAGAGTAAACATTCTCTATTTTATCTACACAATATTAAGACCTCATTTGATAGAGGAAATCTTACTTAGACAATCCACCTAACACATTACTCTTACACATAAACAGTCTAATTTAATAACTATTTAATGCATAAATTTAAAAATTAGTTTTATTATTTATTTGAAAACTAAATTCATTTCAAAATAAAAGTTATCTAAGAGTTACTTAATTTCAATTACAAATAATCATCTAAAAGTTATAACTAAAAATAATGATTTAAAAGTTTCGGTTATAAATAAATATTTAAAAAATATTTTTAACTTAAAGCTGAATTTAAAATAAAAGATTAGTTTTTCTTCCTCTCAAGTTTATAGAACATGTTTTTCATTATTTCTTTATTACCTCTCAACCATTTTTTCATTTAACTAAAAAATTAATCCAAAATAAAAATT
>Ga0123340_1003603_pt1 | contig 14542 bp, 5 predicted proteins | sample SirMexnodulemix_FD_89961 | JGI IMG/M metagenome (GOLD analysis project Ga0123340, IMG submission 89961) | Root nodule microbial communities of legume samples collected from Mexico - Siratro Mexico nodule mix | ecosystem: Host-associated > Plants > Roots > Nodule | place: Mexico: Nepantla... | reverse complement strand
GTAACATATGTAACAAAGATTTTCCGAAAAATGTTGTAAGAAACTATTATCATTTCAATAATAAATTTTAAATTATTTTCTTTAACAATAAAAAATAAATTAATAGAAGAACTTCAAGATACTCCAACTCTATTACATTCAAATTTTAAATTGTAATAAGAGTCCATACATAAAAGTTAGATTTATTTTTATTTTAAAATTTTATTATCAGTTTTTTTTATAATATTCTTTCTACGATAAAATCGAATTTTAGCAGTTACCAAATTGAGATTAAGATTTTGAGGAGTTAGAAAATTAGATTGATTGAATTTTAGATTTGATAAGTATGACTAATTCTACTTGAATTTTATTTCTCTTCTTTTAAAGGAAGGATTCAAGGAAATATGTTTAGATTGTGAAAAAAAAAATTAAAGGAGAATTGTTGGATAAAATGCATTTTGATCTGGGTAATAAAACTAATATTATATCTTTTCAATATGATGGTTATTTTTTATGTATGGATTATTAAAATCATGTAAAATGTATGAATTCTTAAATGGGAGTGTTGGTTTTGAATCAGTATTATTGTTGTTATATATAGGTATGTTCTTAGGTTGAATATCATTTGAACGATAAGCTATTATTTAAGTGAGACATAATGAGTATACAATCATTATATTTATCATCATATATTGCTCAAATAACATGTTGTATAATTCAAGTGATGACTTATAACTTGAATGAGAAAGACCAAGATTATTTTCTCTCCTCTTATGACATATCGCTCAAGCATCAAACAGAACGATCAAGCAATATGGCTAGTAACTCAAGTGTTGTTCTAAATGTTTAAGCGAGACAAAGATGGTGTACACGTGTGCCTTGAATATGTAGTAATGCATGACATGTGTCCTAGACTCTCAAGTGCTCTCTAGATGCTCAAGCGTCAAATGGTATAGTGGAGAAGTATCTGGAACTTGTTCGAGCATTTTCAACAAGTAGATGTTGTTCAAGTGTTGATAGAAATGTTCAAGCATTAAACACTCAAGCAACAAGATGGATACTGGAGTGAGGAGGACCTAGAAGGGGATGTTGATCTAGAGTTGTGTTTCACTCTATCAATGTAATGATTTATATTATGTTATATGCTTTTATGTTGTTGAATATTATATTGATAATATGATGTATATAATTAATTGTATATGCTATGAAGTTATACGATTAATTATGAGATGCATGACATGACATATGCATGATATTCCCTTTTAGGGTTAACCTTTATAGGTGGTGGATCCTATTTGAATTGATTTATATATAAGTATATGTGTTGCTTTATATGTATATAAGGTTTAATGCTGATAGGGTGACCCTATTAGAAAAGAATGTATGACTTAATTAAACCAAGATGAGGTGAATTGGTTTTGAAAAAATTCAAAAAATTTAACCTTTCTTGAGAAAATGTTTCAATTTGAAAATTTGTCTACAATTAATCTAAGAATCAAGATTAATAAAAATTTGGTTTACAACATATTGAATCATTATATGGTCCAAATTCTATTTAGATAGTCTAATAATCTAATAAAGTTTTGATGATAACAATACTCCAAGAAGTATGTTTGCATTTGATGATCTTAAATGTTTGTTACATTAATATTTACAGATATCTAAGCACAATGAGTATGTACAGATGAACTGCAAATCCAGATAAGTGTTTATTTACTATTATTTTATTATATTAATTTTTTTAAAAATTAAAAGAAGAGGAAAGTTAAAAGTAAATAAATATAAAAATAGTAAATGCTTTAAATCTGTGTTTTGAAATCTGCTTTCAATTTTATTTTGAGATCAAATCATTCTCTGCACCTTGGTCCATGGTTTTATCAAGTTTTGCTTACAATAAAATTAATTTGATTTAACATATTTTATTTACCTATATGTATTTGCAGGAACTTTTGAGATTAAAATTGGAGTGTTATGTTACTATAGTTAAATATAGAAACAATTTAAAATGATTTTGTTGCTAAAAATTTTGATTTGATTTGTTTTTAAATTTGAAAAATAAATTAAGGTGTCTTTCACAAAAATATCAAAATCAAATCTTATATCATGTTTGCTTTAACATTCAAATTTGTTTATAAAAGAAATTATTCAAATTATTATGGAATATTTAAACATGATTAATTGTTTCAAATCAAATATATCTTGTACTGTTTAAATTGTTTCTATATGCAGATAAAGTCAGTTTTAAGACAGAATCAAGAATAGAAATTGTTCTTATAACGACTAGTTTTTACATTAGATGATTAAGATTTACCTTTCAAACATTCAATCTTAACAAATAATACTCAAGGGGTTAACTGAAAGTGACTAAGTTCAAAGAATAGTTATATATTAATTGATTGCGAATTAAACGTAGTTTGCATGACCAAACTGGTCAATATAGTTTGTAAGTAGTTTTTTTCTTTCCTTTATCTTTGTACATTATACTTTACTTATTGTTTGTACTAGCTTAAGAAGAATAATTATTGTCAGAATACATTTTGAAAAAGTTTTATTCAAGGTAATTACTCAAGTCATAAACCTACGTCATTGTAATTCATCAGATGAAAAAGTCATTGACAAAAACAAAATCATTGTCTAAACACTCTCGGACAAGCGATATTTACAAAAATATTTAAAATTAATTGAAACACAATTCAACTCTTCCTTCTTGTATTTTTCTTTGTTTCACATAAAACATCTTCAACATCTAGATCTTCAAACATCATCATCAAAACATTTTCACTTGATGCTTGAGTATACTCTTTAAATCCAACAGGCCCTTGATGGATGGTTTGCATAGTCCTTAATAGGTGATGTGGGGATACTCGGATGGTATCATGCTTGGATGTTGGTAATAAATGTGATACTCACGTTAACAAAGGTATCTTGACCTCACTAATGATCTAGTCATGTAGACAAGACTTCAAATGTTAACAAACTGAGTAAGATTTACGTCTAATAACAAGTACTTTATGTTACCTTGACGTTGAAAGCATTTTCAAAACATATTGAGTATTAGTCTTTTTTAAGACTAGTTTATTGTGATTTTAATATCTTTCGTCTTGCATTTAGTCATATTATAATATATGATTAAATTTAAGTTAATTAATGTTATTATGTATGATCTATATGATTAAATTTAAGTTAATTAATATTATTATGTATGATCTAGATATATGCATAATAATAATTTTTATGTAAAATTATATTTTATTTACATCAGCTTACACATAAATGTTTTGTTTACATATAAATTTATTTTTATTATATGTATAAGAAGAATAAAATCTATTAAGACTTTAAGCTGATAAGATATTTACATTTTTATATTTAATATGAAATGGAAATATTTTAATTTAAAAAAAAAAAAAAAAAGCTTTGAGTCCTGTTGATGTTGATATCACATATCTATAATTACATTATACAATTACATAGCTAGTTATTAACTAAAGTTTTACGAAGTGTTACACATTTCTTGATTTATAAAGCACATAATTTACCTAGTAGATAACTCAGATTCGAAACCTACTTGTCTTTTTTGTCTCAAAACAAAACTCAATGGATGTAATTAAAATCTAAATAATCACAATTTCGTAATCAAAATTTTGGAAATGAAAAATACAAAACTTGAAAAGAAAAATGAATGTCTACTTATAACGTTTATAATGCACATTAATTTAATATAAGAAATGTTATTTTAGTACTAAGATTACTAAAATGAAAATGAAACTTAATTTATAACTCGTATATTTAAATTCTTTAAAATCTTTTCCATTAGTTTTTCTCATTTAAATATAATTTTTTAAAGTAGCTTTATTCATTTAAACCGCTATTTTTGTGTGTAAATAAGGTCACAACATTTAGCTTAAGTTGTAAATTCAATTGAATACGGTTTAATTTGAAATAGTTGGTTTGTATCGAAATGTACTGTAGAACTTACAAAAACAAATAATTTATGAATTTTATTTACCGCTTTTTTTGCAAAATCTTTTTAATAGATTTTTTTTTTTTCAATAGATAAAAGTATGAAGTTGGTATCATTTTATTAAAAAATCCATATCATAATTTTATTTAATTCAAAATTTTATTATTATAACACAATTTCAAGAATTAAGTAAAATCATATTATCTTAAGTAAAATTTATCATCATAACACGATTTTAATTATTCTAAAATCATGTTAATGTATTATGATTTAAATTTAATTTTATTATATTAAAATTATGTTAATATAACACTATTTTAATCTAATTTTTAAAATCATATTAAAATACACAATTTTATTAAAACGTGTCCGCCATTTATCTAAAATAGAAAAAATTTTGTTTTTCTCATTCAGGAAACTTTATAAGAAAATGCATGAGAATGAAAAAAAAAAAACAATAATCTGGTTGATAAGAGAATAAATATTAATGTTATTATTTTTATTTCCCATGTCACACTCCTTTATCAATGCAATCTCGTGGGAGTTTTTCTGTGCTCCCACAGCACCTTTCTTTGTGTTGTTGTTGGCAGGGTCACTGTCTCTGCCTTCTTCCACCGCACCAGTACTCTTCGTCCCATCATTCACACCCTTTCTCTCTCCATTCACAGTAAAAAAAAGGATGCAAATTTTCTCACCCCCTTCCAAAACTTGAAACTTTTGGAACTTCGCATTAATGGGGTTCAAGGGAATGCTCACCTAATCCGGTTTCTCAATTCTTTAACCCCAAGTTCCATCTTTTATCTTATTTCCTTTCTTTATATGTACTCCCAACTTTCCAAATTTTGAGGCATTTCATGTTTTCTGTCTCAAGCTCTGAGAAAACGTTATTGTTGTTGTTGTTGGGCTGTTTCTTTGTTCTGGTCTTTTGTCGGTCAAAAAATGGCCACCTTGCAGATGTCCCATGTTGATTTGGAGCAAGGAAACCATCGCCGTTCGGTTGTTGGAAGTGATGTTAGCGGTGAAGGGAGCTTATGCTTCTCTGATGCTGATGATGGTTCTTGCTACTCTCGTTTCTACTCAACAAATGGTGGTTCATATGATGATTACAGCTTTGCTTGTGTTTCTGATCCTGAGGCTGGGGGTGTTTCTCATTCTGGGAGAGCTTCTTCTGTTTCTGAGTGCTCTGTGGAGGTGGAAACTAGAACTGGGGTTCCTGAGATCAAGTTGCATTTGGCTAAAGTGGAGAAGGATTGTAGGATTTGTCACATGGGTTTGGAGAGTGATAGCCATGAGTCTGGTGCCCCCATAGAATTGGGTTGTTCCTGTAAGGATGATTTGGCTGCTGCTCACAAGCACTGCGCTGAGGCCTGGTTCAAGATTAAGGGAAATAGGTGAATGTGAAACTGAAACCCTTCACTTTCCCTACTATTTTTGTCACATGGATTTGATTTTTATGCTAAATCATGGGTCTTATTTTTAAAAAGAATTTTAGATAACCTTTTGTTGATTCATTGCATTTGTAACTGAAACCTGCCAACATGTTATGTCTTGGTGCTGTTTGAAAGCTTCGCACTACTAGTCACAGATTTTTGTTTGCTTGAAGGGTTTGATCTTAATGAGTACAGAATAGGAAAGTAATTGAAGTGCATAACGTGGAATTGTGTTGTGAAATTCTTTAAGTCAGTAAAGGTGTAAAGAATTAAATTGCAGGGAGGGGAAAGACTCAATTATTTGTCCGAGAAAGGAGAAAGTTGTAGAAGATTAAATTATTTAATGAAGATTATGGAAAAAGAAAGGCGTAAAGCATCAACTAGTCCCACTGATTCGCTGGCTTGCCTACCTAAGCACAGTGGGATTCTTTGCTGCTTTGTCCCTTTTCTGAAATTTAGGAATCTATATATTACTCTTTCTTATTTTTTTTCTCTCTTTCAAAGTGGAGATTTGACCCCTTGTGACTCCTATTCATGGATTCAAATATCTTGGTAGATGCTAATTGCTTACTGAAGTGCCACCTAGAATATTTTAATCTGCAAGTTACTGGTCCCATATAATCTGTTCATGTATGATGTATGATGTCAACTTTTAGGTTGCCTAATAGTTGTGACTTCTGAGTACACAAGCTACTGAATGTTAGTACAAATGTCCAGATCCCTTCTTGTTGTTGAGGTAAAATAGTTTCATACTTCATCTTCTGGTTCTGCAGAGTCGCTTGCAGAAGATGGAACACTTAAAACTTTATTCAGTGGCAGGGTGCTAGTTCTTAATTTTAAGTACAGTCACTAAATTCTGAGTCAAAGTAAGGAAACAAGTTATTTGTGCTTTTATGAGAACATGGTAGGGCTTGCTTTATTGATGGACTGGTGACCGTCCATGCTTCATTGTCAATTTAAAAGCAATTTATAGGGGCCATTTATTGAGGAAGGATCTATTGTTATGATTGATTCAGACGCAAATCCATCCGAATGCATTACTTCATGGCTAAATTAAAATGCAATTATCCGACAGAATCTTAATCTTTTCAAGTTTGGAATCTTCTTTAATTGATGTATAGATGCTTTGATTGGTGGCAAATATTTATGATATCTTCTTTACCTTAGTTTTGAGACTTTAAAAATGTGACATGGTTTGTCAAAGACAGTTGTGAACTTATAAAAAGGCAATTGGACACTTGTATATAGAGATTTAAGTTAAGTTAGGCTAACTAGAGCCTGAAAACTATAGAATTATTCATTATTCTGATTGGTTAACTCTTCTGCCATGACAACTTAGTATAAACAGTAAGGTTGGTTGATGATTATCTTTGTTAAATTTAAATGAAATTTCATCTATTAAGAAAATAGCATAACCCTTGAACAATGCTTCTAGTGTATGAGCAGAAAATATCATGCTTTTATTTTATGATGTTTTCAGATTAGGCATATAAACAGCATAACTTTTTGTATTGGCTAGCCTGCTTGTTTGTTTGAAGCATCAAGTTTTGAAGTGGCTAGTGATTAATGTTGCTTTTGATGTATGTGATTTCAATTGTTCATTGCTTGGAGCATCATCATCTCCAGTAAGTGCTGACATGATTTCTAGGAGGTGTCTTGACCCTTTTTTCTAACTATGTTACTGATACAAAGTTTCTACAGATTTTATACTAATCTTTGTTAGAAAATCTGGTTGTTCTACTGCAATATTAGGAATTTACATGAACAGAATTTTCTTAAATTTGAAGATTTGTGTTTTTCTAATTATATCTGTTTGCTTAAACTCCAACAGGACTTGTGAAATTTGTCATTCTGTTGCTCGGAATGTTTATGGAACAAACGAGGATTCTACAGAACATGTTAGTGACAGTAACAATGCTTCTACAGCCACACTCTCCACACCTGCTCCTTCTACAGAACCTCGAAGATTTTGGCACGGCCATCGCTTCCTCAACTTCTTGCTTGCATGTATGGTTTTTGCATTTGTCATATCATGGCTTTTCCACTTTAATGTGCCATCTTCGTAGGGTTTCCTGAGGCAGTTTCATTCACAATTTAAAGCTGAGTAGGGAGCAAACAAAAGGAAAAAGAGAACAAAAAACGAAACCCTGCAAACACTTGCTTAGAGAATGAACGAACCCTTCTACAATTTGAGGCCATGTTGGGTTTATAAAGGTGGCTGTAGTTCCTTGCTATGCAAATAGACATTTTCTGTTGTGCATTCGTTCTAAATTATTGAGCTTTACTAGGCTCCTCTTGTTCTGTCTATCAGAGTCAATGTGATTTCTGAACAATGTTTATTCAAATGTATATTACATATTGTTACTTGATTGTCATTTTGTACTGAGTGATTTCTTAGTTTACTTTTAAGATTTGGTGACATTGCTTCTCTGATCAATAGTATATGATACTACATCTATGCTTGTTAGATCAAATAGTTCTCCATTGATTCACATCTACAAAACAAAGCCCAAAAAGAAGTAATTGTTTAAATATTCTATGATTTAACAAAAGGCACAGCTTTTGCAGTGCGCAGAACACTGTGTCCATGTTCGAATCAAGTGAAACTTATCCGAACGGATAGATTTGCGGGGAAGTTGATTATTAAAACATTATTAAACGATAAAGAATCATATCTAACGTAATTCTCGTAACGTTTTCAGAAAAATTGTGTAATTTCGATACACACTTTAAAGAATTGGAGTATCATAATTTTGGGTATTAAGAAAAGGTCTTTCTTGGTCATAGATACATGATCCCAACATCCAACGCGTGTAAGGTGGACCATGTTAGAAAATGCAGTTATTGCTAAAGAATATTTTAAATATGCTGAGTATTGAATGAAGTGCTTAAGTAACAAATGCCTAATTAAAAATTTTGATAATAAGACATGAGATAGTTGGAGGGGTTCACGACACTACTCTCAGACGAAACAACTCCTTCAGGGTTTGTTATCGAGGTGTCTCATCCTAGTGCAATAGTGAATTTTGGGCCCCCATCTGGCCCACTAATAATATCAATTAAAAAATTGGACAAAATAATTTCTGACCCCACATGGCATACTTTGCACTATATTTACACAGATAACGTAGTTTTGATTTAGGTCATGGAGGAGTCTTATATTAGCTGCTCTCGCATGGGAAAATCAGCTAGAATTCGGCTTTTGAGAAATCAAATTTTGAACTGAATTCTTTTTCGAGTTTTAATTTATTAAATAATATGAAGGTGAAAATTTTGTAAAAAAAATTATAAAAATAATTAATTGAAAGTAATTGTTTGGAGGAAATACTAAAAATAATTTTAAAAATAATAATAATAATTAATTATATTTAGTAAGTGTGTAGGATTTCATTATTTAGAGAAATGAAAAAATAGATATACTTCAAAAATATATAAATTTTTAAAATAAATTTTGTGGAAAAAGTTAAAGAAGTGTAAGAAAATAATGAAATGTATGTGACATAATTAAATTTATTTAAAATATTTTAATTTTAAAAAATAAGTGTATGTAACATATAAATCTAGAGAAATAAAAATTTCCATAAATAATGATGGTGTTGAGGTTTGTGGAAAAAAGTTGGAGTAGGTTGGTTTAAAAGTATCATTGTTTTCTAGATTTTTTCAATGTATATAATTCAACAATTTATATTTAAAAGGAAAGGGAAACGATTATATACATGGACATTTATTGAAATCTAAGTAGTGTAATACATAAGTTGGCATTGTTTGTTGAGTATAGGATAGCTAATATAAGATTTTTAACGGTGTAGTGTTTTCAAAGGTCCAAAGCAATTGTATAGCGGTTTAGGATATTAACATTAGAATTTGCAATCTTTGTCGCCTTGTGTAATTTGGTCATTTGCAAACATTGTGGTTAGATAAGAATTGAAATGATTTTCGGTCTTTGTGAAGTTGAAGTGCTCCATTTAAATATGAACAGAGTTAAACGATGATCGCATAGAGAGAATGGATTTGTTTTGGTTTTCTAGGAAAATATTGTTGTGTCTTTGTACCATAAGTTGGTATATAGTTCCATTTATAAAGTGAAAATCTCATCAAATGCTCAACACACGTTGTTAGTGACATGAACAAGTCAGGTGTCAATATGCATGTGCATTTGATGATAGATTTTCTAAGTCATCCCAACCACCCATTACATGTCAGGATAACATTTCATTAAGCATTAGTTGTGCTCAGCATATATATGACATTGACAAGCCTTAAACGTGTGGGCAATTTGCAAGTGCATGTGATGACAGAGTTTTTGAGTTACCCAACTATCCATTACATGTCCGGGTAACATCCCACCCAATGTTAGTTGTGCTCAACACGCACATGGAGTGACATTAATAAGTCATAAATGTATGACATGATGCACATGTATCTAATGATAGAGTTTATGAGTCACCCCAACCACCCATTACATGTTAGGATAACATCCCATCTAAGGTTAATTGTGCTAAGCACGAGTACGAAGTGACATTGACAAATCTTATACACATGGTAGAGTGCATGTGGGACAAATTTTTTGTATTTTTTATTAAGTATTTTGAACTCTTACCTCGTTTTTTATTCTAACATCCATGCCATTATCTTCTTTGGCAAAAATACTATGTGAAATACACTTCCTTAATGCCCTTTTCTATATTAAAGATTGTCTTTATGTGTAATGAAGTGAGACACTTGGCATGATTCTGGGGTGGTCAGTAACAATATTTTGGATTTTTTACCAACCTTTCGAACTTATACCTCATTTATTTTTTGTTCAAACAACTATGTCATTATCTTCTTTAGCAAAAATACTAAGTGAAATACACTTTCTTAAGGTCTATTTTTGTATTTAAGTTTGTTTTTATGTGGGACGAAGTGAGACACTTGACATGATTGTGGGCTGGACAATAATGATTTTATGTTTTTGACCAACTTTTTTATTTATTTCATAAATAATGCGTGATAGTTTGTTTATGACTAACTCAATATTAACATTCCTCTGCTCTCAATTTTTTTTTTTTTTTAATACTTCACTTCTTTAAAGTGAATAGTTATAGTTATTGATTGAAAAATAATGGTTAAAATTATACCTAAATGTACAAGTATAATAAAGTATATATTATTTAAAGGGTAAATGATAAATTTGTTTCTTGAATATGTGGCGGACAATTTATTTTTTAAAAGATTGAAAAACTTAGTGCTTAGTATGTAAATAGTTTTAGCGAAAAGTTGCGCAATCATTTTATCATCTAAATGTGAGTTTAAGGATACTAAGTTAAGAATTACTTTGCCATCAAAATGTGAATTTAATGACCACTTTGACTATTTAAAGACTAATTAATTTGCATTGATTGCCTTCAGTTGATTTCTTAAATGTTTGTGTTAATTTTTTAGTTTTAAGTGGACCTATTTTTCCTTTTAATTTATTATAAAATATTAACTATTTTTTTTTTTGTTAAAGCTCGTTTTATATCTTTTTTCCTCTGTAAGTGTCTCGCAGCACTTTTCAGTGATTCATAATGTGATTCTTTGACTAGTTATTATAATAAAACAAAGATAATAAAATATCCTTACTTTATTCATTCTAGTATATGATTAAAATAGATATTACTGAATGCAAAAATGTTTATCAATGAAAGAAATTGTTAAAATAGCATTAAAAGTTATACATATTGTGGAATTGGTAATTAAAAGTTCTTTTACCAATATTTAAGTTGGTTTTCTTGTATTAGTAAGTTGATTTTCGTATTAATAGTTCATTATTTTGTGCATTTATTAAATAGTATGTATAAGTTTAACATGAGAACATAGATTGATATTGAACCATGTATTCGAAAGTATCAATTACAATAAAATAACAGACTCTACAGATGAGTCAGAACCATTATTTTCCATTCTGAAGCTGCTCCAAAGCACCAAAGACAATGCTAATTTGATAAGTCATCATTGGGCTTCAATTCTCATGCATTGGCCCAATAATAATATTACTTTTAAAAATAAAATTAAAAATAAACCTTAAAGTGATGTGATGTGACTTACGATAAAGAAAGGTGCGAGTGTCTTTCTCCAACGATTTTGATCCAATGCAGTTAAAAGTGAAACGGCACCAATTCTATATATTTAAACTATTTTCTAATATAATAAAGTGATATTTAAAATAAAATTTATATTGTAAAAAAAATGATGAATTTAATAGTTGGATTTACTACTAGTTTCAAAACCTATGAGTCATTTTCCTAAGTTGAATAAATGATAAATAGGAATACATATATATCCCATGTTTTTAGGAAGTCTAAATTTGTCTTGTATAAAGCCCAATAAATCTTGCTTTCACTATTTACTTGCATAGCTAATAAAAATAAAATAATAAATATATTAATAATGAGAAATATTAAAACAAATTAAATAAATAATCATTTTAAGAAGTGAAAAAATAGTAATGAATATTGTACCATAGGATTGACATGGCAATTCTTTAAATAAAATATAAAAAATGTAAATATAATAAACAACTGATTATATTATAAATCCTAATAAAGTAATTGAACATAAAAGAATAGGCCAACTCTTTAGACTCGCCACTATATTTATAAATACAGGTTTGATCACAATACAAAAAATATTTTTAAACTCTGATTTATATATCCATACACTCTAATTATAAACTGACTTAACCGTTAGAGTGTTGGCAGGACTCTCCTCCTGGGACGGTGAAATTTGGAGTACTGTATCAGAAACAACAACCAGGACTCCTCTCCTGGAACGATGGAATTTGGATTACTATATCAGAAACAATAAGAAAGGAGCATTGGAAGAAACAATCCTAAAAAATATTATTATTGGTAGAGTCAACCGATTATGAAAGAATAAGCATAATTTAAAAACAAATAGCACATATGATTTAGAAAATTAAACAATAAAATATTTTTTTAAACAATAAAATATCTTTTTAATCTCGATGGATTTTGTCTTGAAACACATTGGTTTTTGAACTAAACGGTGCCATTCTAATATCATTTTATATATTTGAGTAGATTTTAAAAATTTTACAAAACTACTAATTAAAACTTAGATGTATGACTTCATCGTCAACAAGTCATCACCCAAATCACGATTTTTTTTTTCTGCTTCTAAAAAGTCATTATTGAATTAATGACTTCACATATTTCTTAAATTGAAGTTGTGAAACTTAAGAGAAAATTAATATTTATTTTTAAGTCTTACTATATATTACATAATTTTAATTCTTTTCTAAAATGAAATATTATGTAAAATGACGACTTCAATATTTTTATTTGTTTTACGTTTACATTTTATGAGTTTTTATATTTTTATAAATTGAGGTTTTTTAATTGAAATTCCTTAATTATATTTTAAATAAATATTATTTAGGTGTCTTTATTTTAAAGATGTAGTTAATTTGTTAGAAGATAAATTTTATATAATTTTTTTAACTTACTCTTCTTAAATTGAGTTTTCTTTATTAAAATATGAAATAAAATAAATCATGGTAAATATTTTAAAATGTTTTTTAAATAATAATATGTAGATTATGTTATACAACATATATTAATTGAAAAAAACTATCAATTAATTAGTAATATATAGATTAAATTTAATTATTTCATTAATTAAATTATTGACAAAATTTAGTAAAATTTATTGATTGTAATATTGATTTATAATTAATTAAATGTGTACATTTGTTTTGTTATGTAAATTAAAAGTGAAAACCAAATTAAAATAAATGATGGTATAATCTAAATTAATTTAAAACTAAGTTGAAATAAATTAAGGTATAAACTAAATATCAGATCTTTTTTCAATTACCACTTTCTTAAATACAAACTGGAGAAATGGCATTTTTACAATACAATAATATTTTAAAAGAAAAAAATCATTAATATTAACTTCACCCACATTAAAAGCGACTTAACTAAATAAAATAAGTATTAAAGAATTATTTTAACACAATAAATAAATCTAATATGATTAAATCGATGAGTATAGAAATATTTTATTGATCCATTATAGCGTTACCGAGTAAGGTCAAAAAGTATTTTAAGCCATAATTTATAATTAATATTACACAATTTTATTTAATGTGTCGTGCATGTGTTCCTTTGTTTTAATACGCTATTATGTTAACTACCATGCTTTTAGAGTACTCGATACTATTTATTTGTTAACTTTAGATTTTTTGAGTTTTTGTATATGCTTTTAGTTGATATTAGTGTACTATTTCTTTTAATAACTTTGTGACTCAGTTTTTATTTAGTTAACGGAGAATTGAAAAAAAAAATATTATTTAATATATTAATGTGTAAAAGTATAAAAGTAATTTTGAAATATTGTAGCTCAACTAAAATAAAATATTTTATAATTTATTATTACAACTTAAAAGCAAAAGGGGTGTAACAAAATTTATCATTTCACGTATAATTCTGACGTCGTTTACACGTAATATTTTCCTTTTGGTTCTTTCAAACTTAAATTAATGTCTCACATTCCATATCCTAATTTAACATTTATCTTTTATCTTTTATAAAAAGCAAACTTTACTTTAACAGTTTACATAAATAAAAAAAATATTAATCATCAGATAATAAAAGGATTGAAATTAACAATGATATTTGAAAAATAGATCAGTGAATGAATGACTAATTAATATTAGTATAATTAAAAAAAAAACGGTGAAAGCCTTGATACTCCTGAATTAACATATTAATTGATGAAAAAAATATCAAATATAATAATAAACGATGGAAGCTTTTAATGTCCTAAATGCAACCATTGCAGTAAAAAAAAAAAAAAAGAAAGAAAAAAAAAAAAAAATTAATATTTTAAAAAAATAAAAAAAGAATAAAAAAAAAAAAAATAATATTTTATTTTTTTTTTTTTTTTTTTGAAGTGCATGGGTCCAAGAGTGCATGATCATATGCTTGAAGTCCTATCCCAACATGGGTTTGTTTGTTTTTTATTTTGTTTTTTTGTATAATTTATTTGTATTTATTTAATTTTTTTATTTTATTATTATTTTTTTTTTTTTTTTTTTTTTATTTTTTTTTTTTTTCTGTTTCCAAAAAGTTTTTTTTTTTTTTTTTTTTTCCAAATGTGCCATTAGGATGTGATTGATTTT
>Ga0123340_1003602_pt1 | contig 14549 bp, 1 predicted proteins | sample SirMexnodulemix_FD_89961 | JGI IMG/M metagenome (GOLD analysis project Ga0123340, IMG submission 89961) | Root nodule microbial communities of legume samples collected from Mexico - Siratro Mexico nodule mix | ecosystem: Host-associated > Plants > Roots > Nodule | place: Mexico: Nepantla... | reverse complement strand
TATATATACATATATATATATACATATATATATATATATATGAATTTAATCGGGTCTATGACTGACTAGTATAAACGCATCATCCTCGTGCATTTTAGAAATTCAGAAAGCTTAATCAAAGGCAAACAATAATTTTAATAAATTAAATTAAACAGTTTACAAAGCAAAGTAATTGAACAAGACCTAATCTTCAGGTTTCTATCATACCAAACCAACTTCTAAATCTAATCTCATAGGCTGAACAAAAGACCTAGGAATGACATCTTTACTCGACCAAAATTTCACCACCTTTTGAGCCCTCACCTTTCCTCATCATCAACCTCAATCTCGTCTGCAAACCACCAAGAAACAGGGCCTAGACCATCATGATCTAACGATCCCTACAAAATAGAAACCATGATAGGTCACTATTCCATTAATGTGCAATACTAGTTAGGCATGACTATTAGTTTTAATACTGCTTATTTTAAATAGGGTTTCAGCCAATCTCTTCCCATAACAATTCGTATATGCCAAGAAGTTCAACTATAATTGCTTTAGTCGTGAATAGAAGGGAATCAACTATTTTCGTCTACAGGGATATTTTATTCCATAATTAAGATGTTGAGATGCTCGGAGATAAATAATAAAGGAAGCACTGCGAAAAGAAATCTTTAAAAACGTGGGTATGATCCTCTACAAAAAAAATATGCCCCCCTCAAAACAAGATGTTAGCAACTCCAAGGTAAAACTTAAACAGAAAAGAAAGAATATATGTTTGCAATGAAGAAATTAATAATTCATCATCAATTATGCATGGACGAACAATACAGTATAACACTGATATAATAAAAACATCCTAAATACATCGAAATGAAAGTAAAAAAGAATGATTAAATCAAAATTGTAATTATAATAAACCTCCCATCTGAACAACTACAATAAAAAGATTTTAAAAATACAAAAACCCCCCACACGCAATTTTAAGATACTTAAATTTCCCATCTAGTAATAACACTACTATAATGTACATAAATACTTTGCCCCTTTTAGTATGTAGTACAGTTCAACCACACATCTCATCTTTCTTACGTAGTTTTAAACATTCATAGAAATTCAAGAACAAAGGTAGTACAGTTCGACCACACATCATATCGTTCTTATGTGGTTTTAAGTATATATAAACCAAGGTGAGCAAGAAAACACTTACAGTAACCAACATAGGCGCAAATGGCTTTGATTCTTTTGGTTGCTCAACCGGAATTTGCTGATAACTCACATTTTGAACTCGAAATTTGATCTGCCATATTGTTAACAAAAATTTAGCTTACTTGTTTTCCAATCAGACCCGTCTTAAAATTTTTGGAGCCTTATTCTAATCATGAAAATTGAGCCCCTCTGCTCCTAATATTTAAAAGTAAAGATACGATTTTAGTAAAATGCTGATACAAATTTGTGGACTTCTAACATCTAGAAACCATCAATAATTGGAGGCTTATACAGACGATCTACTTGTACAGGTTATTTTAGGGGCCTGTTTCCAATCATACAGATTAGCCAAGAAAAAAAGGCAAAGAATGCTAACCACATCAGTTTCTTGAATAGGATACTCTTGTTCGTTAAAATCCCAATACCATACGCCTTTCCTGATGTAATTTGAATAACAACAGATAAGCAAAATATTGATCATTAGTAATGACATGCATTACCTAAAAATAATGAAAGGATATAAGGAATATTACTGTTGGGAGATATCGGCCCTTAAATAAATCTCAGTACCTCAAAGAATTAGTTGTTGAATCTCCGCTAGAGGATGCCCTATATTCAACCAATAAAAATAACAATGACAATAATAAAAGATTATTTGTATTCAGTTCAAAGATAATCCGAAAAGTCAAACTAAATAGTGGAAACGTCACCTTTTTCCTTGTTCATCCTCAGCAAAGTGGTTTGGGTAAGGCATATGATGTGCAGGGACATAAATATCATCAAAGAATCCAAGACTTACTGCCAACCACAAATTCAGAATTATTAAGCAGGACTATCTTGAATAAATCAATATTTGACAATCAATTAATATTTCAGATAATGCAGACAGTGGATGGTGTTTTTTCATGATGCAAACAATAAGTTGTTTTCAGTGTCACTACAGATACAGAAACACAAAAACTAGCTTCGGTAACAACTACACAGCAAAGTCACATTATTCTTTTCCTACATTATTCTTCTAGAATACACTTTTAGCTTCAATTAAATTCATAGTTATCTATCCTAGATAGCAGCTGACCCACACTTAGTGAATAGAATAGCATGATGACTGTCATTCTGAAATTATTTTATTATTAATACCAATTAATTTATTACATTGTTTGTCATCATTTATTTAGTCTTTTTGTTACTGATTATTATTTAGTTTATATGTTATATGTTATGCTCTAAATAGTTTATTATATTTTTCATTTATTTTATTATCATATTAATATTAATATCATGCTTTAAATTAAAAGAGAGAAATTAAGTTGAACTCAAATTAAAGCCCAACCCAACAAACCAAAACATAAAAGGAAGAAAATAGAAAAACTGTCTGGACATATTGACTATAAATAAACAATTCCCTTCTCTAATCTATATATGAGAGTATTGTGCTGGGAGTAAAATGTAACAGATAAATGAAACAGAAGTACGCACATAAAAGTGATTCTTCTCCAGCAATATGTTTCATAGAACAGCGAACTATTGAGGAAATAAATCATGCATGTCAACAGAAGTTATAATCAGTTAGCTAAAAAAGAGACATACATCGTAAGCCATCAGAATCAGATGAAATAAGCTTTCCAGTAATAATCTCCCCCACAAATGGACGAAACATGATTAAATGGAATACAACCTGCCGGAAATATTGGAATTTAGTTATTGCATAGACACAATCAAATATATCATCACTTCTGCCAACATACCAAAAGCAGTGAGTTAGACACTGTTTGGATAAACTTTTCAATAAGAGAAGAGATAAAAAGTATGATGAATCAACCTTCTTCCATAATTCAAAATCAATTTATGCATATTAATTTTGGAGAAATAGATGAAAACTTCTACATAAGTCAAAGTGCATAAGTTGATTTTAACTTACTGAAGTTATATTCATTTTACCTTCTACTCTTTTTTATAAATACTTACAGAAAATTAATTTTATCTAAATATGACCTTACAATACATTATAGATTGTAAATAAGGGTGCTAAGAAAGTACAATCGTTTTGCAGGTTCCAATATACTGAAAACAACTCATTACAACCTAATAGCATATCAACAATTTTATGGCCATTAATCAAAATTTAATGATTAAACTTGAGGTAAGTCAACAATTTTTCTCCTAACAAAGTCAAGCTACCTTGTTAAGAGAAGCAAAAATGACTTATTAAACATAAAATGTTGCATTCAACTTTGAACTCTCATCAAATGCAGGACAAGTTTAAAACAAACCCATGAATTCATACCGTATAGGTTGGAGCCCCATCACCTGGGAAGATAAACCCACCGTCAATGGACCTGATATCATAGACAGAAATGCAAAGGCCCAAATTTGCTATGACCTGGCATGATTATAGAAACCACAAATGAAGCCAAGCAAATTAAGTCAATTACAGAATACTGGTTCAAAACGGAAACTGAAAACAGTAGCCACAAAAAACCTTATCTAAGAAAAGTTTTTCAAGCTCCATGTGAATAGCTTCTCGAATGGGAAGAACAAGACGAGGTGGAGGCAGAGGCAATTTGTGTTCAATTTTACTGAGATAAAACATTGTGCCTGAACCAAATTACAGAGTATTAAGGTCCAGAGTAAACACAACCAAAAAAATATGAAAGTGTACATTGTGTTAACCAATAGAGCTAAGCTACTAGGAGAGACAAGTTCTTCTGATTCTGATTCTTTAGTCATGTAAGGCAACTATTAGTTGCTTTTGCAGTGCATAAATATGTGGTTTTAGCATATAACATGGGCGCTAGGGAGAAGAATATGAACCAGAAAGTCCATATGTTATCAAGGCTTCAAAGAAAATAAAAGTTTTACATATTTTAGCCTAATACTTCATTTGTTCGATCAGTAAGTGATTCCACAATGCCATTGATTATTGATTAAATCCTCTACCATGATACTGAAAACAAGTACGGTGTTTAGTATAGTAGATCATACTAATAATTATAAAGGAAAAAATAATATCTATAATAATAATAATAAAAAAAAAAAACACAGGTTTACAGAGAATTGAAGATGCACCAGGCATTTTTTGGGCACCATTTTTCAGGCGTTTGTACACTAAACTAAAATTTGAGCCAATGGGATATCTGTTCTTACTTGTTCTTGAACTTTCATGATATGTTTATATAAAATTTAATACAATACGAAACCATGGTTAGTGAGATAGCGTACAAAATCATTGGCCAACTGAAAGGTACAATTAGAAGCAAAGCATCTCATGGTTATCAAACTCGCGTGTTAACTTGTAAACTCGTTACGAGTTTACGTTCCTACACACCCGAGTTGACTCGTAAGCAAACCCGCTTGTTAACTCGTAAACTCGTTACGAGTTTACGTTCCTACACGCCCGAGTTGACTCGTAAGCAAACTCGTTTGTAGACCAGGATCAGTAGGCTCGCCATTGTTCGTCGTATATTGTGCGAAAATTTTGAAAAAAAAAACTCACCGCTTAGGTTCGTTCTTCTCCTCCACCGCGCGGATTAGGGTTTTCCGTTCAGGTCTCTATAAGCCGCGCCGTGTCGTTCTCTTCTCCGGTCACGCCAAACTCACCATCGTTTCGGCGCGTGGTGTGCGTCGTGCTCTCCGGTGGCGGTTCTGCTCGCCGTTCTCTCCGCTCGCGACTTTTAAAATACTTAGCAAGATATCTTAAGAATATTCAAATAAAATTTTGCGCGATGAAGCGATTAAAATAGCAATTTGCGTTTAATTCATGAAACTAAGATATTTAGGAATTTATAAGATTTTCGAATGCATTAAATTTAAATTTATCTTATATTAAATTGTTTTATTTTTTAAATATTTTTATAATTAAAATAATTTAAATTTAGTAAAAAAATTATTTAGTTTATCACTAAATTCAAAAAATTAATTAAATATTAAATAATTATTCAAAATCCAAAAAAACTAATATTGATAATTTTTTAATCGGATTTCATTTATATTATTTCTCGATCAAACTCTGTTAATATTTTTTCATTTAATATTTATGAAAAACAATTCAGTTAATATTAATCGATATTATTTTTAGTTCGACTAACTTAATTAGGATGACAACAATCAAAATTATTTTTATAAAAAAATTCTAATATGAATAGAAAGTTTTTAATTAACATTCTAGTAAATTATTAACAAAAAATGTCTGATAAAAGTAATTACTATAAACATCAATAAAAAATAATTACACTGTTCCTCCTAACAATATTTCAATCTACACCAAACAAATGACACAAAGCAGAAATTACAAGAATAAAACATAAATATGGGATATCAAAATTTGAGGATATCAATGTAGGCAACTTTTAAGACTTAAAAATTTATTCTCACCCTTTTGAATTCATAATCTCTCGTTATTTATTATCTAATTACTTTTCACCAGTCTAGTTAGTTATCTTTCCTGATCTTTGCAAGAGATATTTATTAATTTATAACATTTATTATTTATGACTACAAAAATTAAAATTAATAGTATTTTGAATAAAACATCAATTCCAGATACAATTTCAAACAAAATTTTTAGTAGAAGCTTATATACACATAATAGTAAATAATATTAATTTTTTTTATTCGGAGCTTAATGATAATAATGTACTAACATGATAAAGTCAATAGTAAATAAATGTTTTTGCATATTTTATCTTTCATTAATTCCATCTCAAGTCTTTTTCATTACATTTCAATAGTAACATACCCTCTTACCAAAGAAATGTTGAAATACATCTTAATGATAAACAAAGGCAAGAAGATCAATGATCAATAGATTAAAAAGGCAAATCATACATTCAGTTCAAGATAAATCATAATATCCATTCAGTTCAATACAAACTTAATTCTGAGTTTTACTTAAAACTCCAAAGAAAGGGTTTGTCATTGCAGAATTTAAGACAAAACCAGCTGAATTCATCAGTGCCATGTCAGTCTTTTCTTGAGGAAGATGCAAGAACTCACCAGTTCTCTCAAAACCACATAGCTCAAGAAACTCTACACCTCCATTTAAACTTCCAACTCTCTCCTGTTAAAAAAACATGTATAAAAGATTATACCAGATAAAAATGAGTTTAATATCTATATGTACTATAGTCACTTTAAATGTGACTTTATGTTAGAGATTCCACGTCGACTACAGATAAAACCTTTCAATAATTTACAAGTGAGTGTAAATCTCACTTTACAAACCGATTTTATAAGATTGAGTTAAGTTTAAAATCTACTTTTTAAGATGTGTCAGAACCTATCTTATCAAGTAGATGCAAACCTCTTCATTCAAGTCGGTTGAGTTAGGATTAAAGTTTATTTTTTAAGACTTTAGAAATAATTATTATAAAAAAAATCTTAACGAACATATAAATTTATGATTAGATAGTAGTATAAAAAGCTGGTTTGCAAGGTATGCACCAAAAGTATTTTGATGTCCTCACCTTAATGAGAATAATGCATTTCTCAAAAGATCATAGTGATCAAAATAAAATTTTCAATGACCAAATCATAATGAGTCCAATGCAGGAGAATGACTCCTACAAAGTTCATGATGACTGAGTGAAGGACATGGCTGTGTCAGATAAGTTCTTAATGAATCTTCAAGACTGTATCTAGTATACCCTGAATCTTTAACTTTTCTAGCTAAAATTGTTTGATTAAACACAATTTACCTAACACTCCCAAAAAAATATGTTTTGTCTAGAAAAAACATGTCTTGATAATTACCAGGAATAATGGGTTATTCAGTCGTATTTTCCTGTACTTTTCCTCGTTGGGATTCTTGACAACATTTCCAACATAGATTAGCAGTGTTTGAAAGGCTCTTCTGACTCTGGCATCCTCACCCTAAACAAAATTTTAGAATTGATAAAATAAAGAAGGAAAAAGTAAAAGCTATTGGTAGTAAATATCATCTCTATCAGAAAAGTAAGGTGGTAATTCACATCTATATCAGAAAATTGAGGTAGTAATTCTATTAATTTTGGAAAGGAAATACAATACTTCCTGTCATTATTTTGAGTGATGTTTTCCTATGTTAAAATGCACTGACATTTTTAAAACTTGTTCAAAGAGCAGGCATAATCAAGCCAAGAATGAGCCTCTAATTACATTTTCAGATCAAAGATTAGTAAGATGTTTCATGGAAAAGAAGATATGAGTGTCACCTGATGGTTACGCTTCAGATTCCTCAGACATTCTCTTAACTGCTCAGTTTTTGTAGTTGTATAAACAAGATTTAACTTCTGCAATTTGAGTTAAAGTCAAAATTATCTAAAGGTTGATAACTTTTGCTCCACAACAACAAAGAGTTACTTTAAAGCAATTATTTATCAGATTGGGAGACTAAAGCAAGGAACTATGCAATCATTGTATAATAAAACAGATCTTAACCATACCTTTTCCTGTTGTATTTTAGTAGCAGAAGATCTAACGTTTGCTTGGCCTTCTGAAGGTAATCCTTGTTTATATTTTCTATTTAACTGTAAAGTTATACAAATATGGAGCCATTTTAGCATTCACAAATGCCAAGAAATATATAGAAGAAAATTTGACTGAAACACTTTTTTATTGAACATGGTACTTTCTACTTGTTGATAACCACCCTTTATTTGAAGTTCCTTTATGAGAAAATGGTAAACAATAGAAGTTTATCATATTATGCTGTTTATCATGTAAAATGTACTGGATATACTTTATTTCACATGCTTTCATAAATACTAATAATAAAGAAAAACATCAAGAAAGTAGTTCTTTACGACATGCTTGCATCTATGAGTGAAAAATGTGATCAAATCCACTAAAAACTAAATTTAAATAATACTTTGAGTGGACTAAGTTGCAAACACTACAACTGCAACCCTTGAACTGAAAAGCTGCACATTTTCTTCCATGAACAATTTTGAATAGGTCAAGCTTTTACATTACTACTCACATTTTCTTCTCCCTCGTTTTCATAAGTCATACACAAACTATTCCTTGATTGTGTATTTATAAATTACTGGAACATGGAAAAGTTATTATAGAAACTAACTAATTGTCAAAATAGAAATTTGGACAAATTTAACCAATTTCTTTGCAGAAAGATAGTTTTAAAAGTTGTCTGACAAAACAACAACAACAAAAGTCTTATCCCACTAGGTGATGTTCAGTAAAACCGTAAACCAAAAAATAAACTGCTGTTCTGAGTTTGAGCTACATATCTTCCTGTTATATTCATTATAAACCACTAAACTGTTATGTTTCTGTCATTAAGGAAATCCATTTCTGGAAACTGGTTGTCAGTTCCTAAAAAGCGTGACAAACCATTCTCTTTTGAATGTATTCTTAGAAAATGACAGCAATAGAGACAAAAAAGATTCACTTATTTGTCCATCTGTTTTAAATTGTGTAGTTTCTAGGAATTTATATAATACATTCTTCTTAAAATCAATGCAAATATAAGGTTCAGCTTGTGTCTGATATCTGATATTCTGCATCAATATCTAATACTGACACAATGGAAACATATTTTAGCCTCCACATATTGATATAGTACCAAAAGATTCCACTGCAGTAGAGACTATAGATCATTGTGAAAATGAAATTTGTCAACCCCAACAAAGTTTATCAAAATTGACCACCCATAGAGATATTTTTAGAAAATTAACTTTATACCTTATCCTGCTCTAATTTCTGTAGAACTCTCTCTCTAGCTCTTTTCTCTTCTTTTTTTGCTGCTTTTCTCAGGGCCAATTCCCTGATTATAGGATAGGACAACGTAAGTTGGAACAAATAATCTCCTTATAGAAATGAAATAAAGCAACCACTGAACATTAATATACCGTTTTCTTTCATTTTCCTCAGCAATTCGCTTTGCTTCAAGGAGTCTCTTACCTGCTTGAATCCTCTCCTACATTCAAAACTATAAAAAGGTTATAAAAATCTATGCTGGTTGGTTGGATCTCTAACCACCAGAGATAAACCAATCAAATCACAACTACCTTTATGATTAGGGAAACCAACTTGTTCAGTGGATAGAAATTCTTTTAGATACAATTTGGTCACAAAATTAAAACAGATGCAGGAATCAACTATTACTTTTGGCCAAATAGAAAGACTTATTTTAATCCACATTAAAACTTGAAATCTATAAGCATAATATACAAAAGTTTGAGGATTGATTGACTTATTATCAGTGGAATTCACCCTCGTCAATACTTTAATAGGACAGTTTTGTCACATGAATTGTCAAATTGTTATTTAATGATGTTTATTGACTATGCTAAAACTATTGAAGAGAAAGATGTTTCTACAATTAAGTCAAATAAATGATTATCACAATATTATTTCGGAATAATCAAATGAGATCATATTGTCTCAACTTTTTGTTGCAGGACCATTGATTGAAAAACCTCCTGAGTCTTAGAAAGAGTACAAGAACTTTATGAATCACCAAAACAATCATATGTCCCTACAAGAATTTATAGTGCTTTATGATTGAAGAGAAAATAATATGGCACGACAATACAAAACAGGCGAAAGAGCTAGTTGCTAAAGCAAATCTTATGGATATATTTTGACCTAAAAGTTTAATATGTAGTCATATAATTAGAACTTCCAAACTGGTTCAAGGCATGAACATTACTACAAAGCGCTACATACTTAGATACCAGCAAAAGGAAAAATAACTGTTGTGTATGTAGAAAACCAGGACACCCTGTTGTTCATTTCAGATACAGGAAAAGAAACAACCAACTAGTTGCTGCCAAAGTCAGCCTAGTCAAGACAAATGATGTGATTGTGGCAAGATGTAGTAAGAAAGGGAGGTAAAGGGAATAGCACACATAGGAATGTTCATGATGCTAAGTTTGGGAAAAATATCTATATATGTTTGAAGAATAAGAAGTGTAGGTAGGCAAAACTTAGGAGGAAAGGGAATGTGTTTGAGTAAGAAGTTCAGTGCACCTGCTGAATTATATTTATCTTTTAGTTTCTGCAATTCTCTGAGCTTGTAAGAGTTAATCTCCATTGCACATATAAGTAAATATCAGTTCCTATCATATATTTATGTTGCATAATCCAGGACACTGGCAATTGTACCATTTGATTTACATATGTTTATCTTATTTGCAATTTCCGTCCATTTCAATGTAGAGGGTACAGAGCAAAAGCTAGATATAAGCAGCTAATATAGTTGAAAAAACATGAAATTATTATACCTTCTCCCTTTCTCTCTCCAATCTTTTCTCTTCCTGCTCTTTCCTCTTACGTTCTTGTTCCCTGCAACAGCAAAATATTAGTAAAAAAAAGGAAGCAGACAGAAGAAGCAGAGAAATATTTGCTGGAAGCTTCAAAAGCATCATTTGAAATAATTGTTATCTTTAGTTACAACATTGACAATTTCAGCATGTCAAAAAGAAACAACTGCTAGCATAGTATAAAGAACAAAATCTAACAAATAGTGAGCAAGGTCTTAAAACCTTAAACTCTGAGCTTTGATTCTCATTTCTTCTGAGATGGGGAAGGACTCGGTGGACTCTACCTCAATGTCTATATCTACCTGTAGAAATGTAAACAACTGAATACAGTTAAACCATAGTGTTAAATTGCAACTCCAATCACAATTATGACTGTCATGAATATCTCCCAAACCACTATAAAGCAAAACACTCACAATATTGTGGTGGCAACACATTTTTCAATACCATTCAAACCACAATGTTGCAGTTACAATTGGGATATCAAATTGTGTGAGGTTAATAATCAGTCCTTGATTTGAAAAGCTAATTTAGATGAAACCAGGACATTGAAGAAATATTTATGAGCTTAAACTAGGTCAACAAGAAACTTCAGTCACTCCCAGATCATCAACTTAAATGTAACTTGAATTTAAACCAATGTGCATGTATGTGTTTATTAGGAACATAACACAAGCATCTTCTTTCCCTATGTAAATGTTATTGCACAGCCAGGCATGATACCACGCCCTAATCATCTATGAATGCATGTGAGGAGGAGGAGACCAATATGCATCTCATGAAAACTTAAAAGCTTAATTAAGTTTTTAGCTTCTGAAATTTTAATTGAATTTAATTTTGATCCCTGATTTTATTAAAAAGATAATGTTAGCGTCCTAGATTAGAAAAAATACAGTTGTCCTTCAAATTCAGTATTTAGAGATTAAAAGCATATTTTTTTAAAATTTGAAAACCTAAAATGAATATTTTAAATTTAAGAAATCAAACACGGATTCATTCAGAATTTTAGGGACTAAAATCGCAATTAGGCCACAATTAAACAATAAAGAAAAAATTGGTGGGTGATATAATACCAATGGCATCTCATCAATGTCAATGTCATTCTCATGATCAGCGATCCAATCTATAGCATCCTCTAAGGTGGTATTGCCTGGTAAAGCAAAACATCTGTATTAGACGAAATATATACACGAATATCAAAATATCAAGTCCTAAAGAACATAAGTGAAAACCATAATACACAACTTTTCTATGATAGAAATAATGTTACCAAACTGTGAAAACTATCTGTTTTGCACTGAAATGGAGAAATTACATGATAAAATTGTTCAGTGTATAAAATACATGTTTGAACTGTGAATTCAAAACTAAAATCTAACCCGAGCCAGTATTGAAACTACAAAAGCTTCTTGAATCTCCTGACTTAGTTTTTCTCCTTTACAGTTTATCTGTGTAGCCAAAATTTCATACAGACAAGTGCCTTGAACAGAATTGTGTATACATGTGCTTTGAAGTTCATGTTATTTCAGTTCCCTTAATTGTTTGCAACTGTTTGAGATATGTCAAGGTGAGAATTTAAAAAGAACTATAAGATCCAACTCAGATTACAGAAAATTTAATGAAAACAATTTTTTTTCTTGACCAACCTTATGCTCTATTGTAAGTTTCAACTCACCTTTATATGGCCTAAAGCACATGCAATTGTAAGGTACCTAATGGGAAACCAACTGTTTGTAGAGAACTGAAATTTTTGTCATCTTCAGTCAAAGCATTAATTTTTTTCTTAGAAGAACTAACCTAAAGTGAATTAACATAGTACACTGTTGTACATCAGTTTCAATAAAGTTTTAGATTGATGAACATCAGGTATCCCTTCTAACATTTGCCTCTTAGTAAGGAATAAAATAACCTGTAGAATAATACTAGGTAACTTTTAGTTGATTAAAGTTAAACAAGGCATATTCAAACTAATGTAAACCAACCATACCACCTTGCATAATCTACACAACTTTCAATCTACATATCTTAATTTAGTTATATAATGAATCAACAGACCAGAATAATGAAGTGCTCTGGTTGCCCGGGCCTTTGCAAATCCCATTTCTTCAAGGTCTTCAAGCAACTTTTGGTTCACTTTTGGAACAGACATTTTTATAAAACAAGATGATAGACTGCAAAGAAAAAACAAAGTCATTCCTTGTAAAATCTAACGGTGCTTAGCTTTTTCTTATACTCAATAAGACTCCAAGATTATGAGTAACAGTTTGCTGAATAATGAATAAGAACAAAACACAATCAGTTCTCAACAGATAGAGAAAATAAAACCACCCTCCACCAACATACAAATTCCTGGATGCATGGTTTTAATTTGTGATTATTGTCGTGGCTGCCATGTGATTATCAAATTCTACATAATAGTAGACTTATGTGATATTCAACTGCAATTATAATTTCCATATGATTGCAAAGACCTTTAAAACCATGAATCTGTTTGGACAAACTTCTATGAACATTTATTAAACAGAAAAATAAATAAATAAATCAGATTTAGAGAAGTTATATAAGAAAACTTCTTCAAACTAACTTACGCACAATGTAGATTTCATTTCAGTTTTATTCTTCATTTTCTCTTTTAGATGTGTTGTGAACAGGTTCTCCAAACAAACTACGTTTTGATAGACTAACAAATTTGTAGAACCACAATACAGGTGTCAAACTAGGCCATCCAACTTATCAGAAACCAAAAATTCAATGGAATAATTGGTGAATAAAGGAAGGGTTAAAAATCACGGAAAAAATCTTGCAAACTGAACAGTGACTTGTGACATTTAGCAGTATTTAAATGAAAATCAAAAGTGGCATTAAAGTTTCAAGCTTGAAATACCGTTTTCAAAAGGGTATTTGGTGGTGATGAGAAGGCAACTAAGAAAGCCCTGAAATGGTATAAATCAGCTTACAACTCTTGCAGTATTTTGAAGTGCAGGCAAAACCAACCAAGCAAGCAACTAAACAATTGAAATGCAATGGAAGAAGATTCTCCAACTGCTTCCAGCAACGGAGGAATGTGAAAAACCTGAAACCAAATTCAGTGAATTTCTTAACTTTCTTTCTTTTTATTGTTTCTTTTGCCATCAACATTCGCATTCTGTTTCTTTTACTTTTGGTTTTCTTGTTTACTGGGAAAAGAACTTTGTGCCATGCATTGTGTTGAAGCACCCTTTATGGAGTTAACTAGAAAGTCCTGGAATAAACTTTCCAACTTCTTGAAGATCCTTACTTGCTACAAGCTCCAATCACTGCAATGGTGGATTGGCTGAAGTTAGGATAATTGATTTGGTTATGATTATTTTAGCCTGTATTTGGATGAAGAGTGAAGAGAATTAATGGGGTAATATTTTTTTTAATGAATTTAAAATTTCTTAGGATGAATGAAGTATTTTAGTTAGAAAATTTTGAAAAGAAATTATAATATGGTGATTTGTATAGAGTATTTTGATGAATTAAATTAGAAGAAGGTTGAGTTTAAAAATCCAGGTAAAATATGAAGTTATTGGGTTACTAGTGGATGAACCACATGGATAGGTGTAAGTAATACAAAATTAGAATAGTTATATTTATATATATTAGTGTATTTTTACTAAATTTTATATATAATAACTTTATATAAAAATAAATTTTATCAATTTCACTGTTAAATTCTAATTTTATATTATTATTATGTTAACTTTTTCAAATTAAACAATAATAAGATGATGAAATAATTTTATATGAATATAAATATTTTGTTCATAATTTATATTTGAAAAAAGATTAAAAATCTTTGACAAACGTCTTTCTTTGCCAAATAAAGAGCCTTATGATGATCTTAACTTTATAATTATCATTTTATATATTGGATGTTTATTATATAAAATATCTTAAAACTTGATTTTGATTGAAAAATATTTTTTTTGGTCACATTTTTTTCCATTGAGAATGGATAAAAAGAGAGATTCGAGATTACATGATAAGTTTAATATCTTATTCAAAAGTAGATTTTTAATTTAATTTAATTTTATAAAATCAGTACATAAAATAATATTATATTTCATTTATATG
>Ga0123340_1003601_pt1 | contig 14549 bp, 4 predicted proteins | sample SirMexnodulemix_FD_89961 | JGI IMG/M metagenome (GOLD analysis project Ga0123340, IMG submission 89961) | Root nodule microbial communities of legume samples collected from Mexico - Siratro Mexico nodule mix | ecosystem: Host-associated > Plants > Roots > Nodule | place: Mexico: Nepantla... | reverse complement strand
GCACAACATGATATAAAATATGATTTTGATATTTATGTGAAAGACACTTTAATTTGTTTTTCATATTTAAAAATAAATTTAAAAATATTTTCATATTCTTTTAATTTTAAACAAAATTAATATAATAAAATAATAATAAATAAACACTTATCTGGATTTGTAATTCTGTACGTACCCATCATGTTTAGAGATCTGTAAATATTACTATAACAGACATGTAAGATCATCAAATACAAACACATATTTGGAGTATTGTTATCATCAAAACTTTATTAGATGATTAGATAATCTAAAAGGAACTCTGGACCATCTAATGATTCAACAAAGCCCAAGTCAATCTCGATCGAGTTAGGCCCAAGTAGCTTGGATTGAGTCAAGTGAAAACCAATATGCGTTAGGCTAGGTCAAGTCAAATTGGGTTGGGTCTAATCGAGGTTAAGATGGGACTGAGTCAACTTGAGCTCAAGTCAATTTAGGTCCAACTAGAGTTAGGATGAGTTGGACCGACTCAAGCTCAAGTCAAGCTTTGTTAGGTTGGGCTAAGCTCAAGTCAACTCCGATCGAGGTTAGGCTGAGTTGGACAGGGTTAAGATTAAGCCAAGTGGTATCAAGCTTAGGTCTGATAGTTAGGTTAGGTTGAGTTGATCTTAAGTCAAACTAGGATTAGCTTGACTAAGACAAGTTAGGTGGTCCTCAATCTTACAAATAATAAAAATTCATTGAAAATCAGTTTATAATAAATATAAAATATTTTGAAATTAAGTTTTTAAATATTGTAGGCATGGTTATCAAACCCGTGAGTAGACTTGTAAACTTGTCCGAGTTTACGAGTTGATTGTTGGGTCATGAGTCAACTCATGGATAAACTCGAAGCATACTCAGGCGAACTCAGTGGACTCGGTGCAAAATCGCGAGTCTGAGACCGAGTTAATGAGTTAGGAAGACAAGTCCAAAATGACCCATGTGTGGGTCATTTCATTTAGAACTCGTTTCATACTTGGACCTTTGATTTAAGGCTTTTGTAGTGCCTCGCCGCTATTGTTCCCTACCGTGGATGTTACCGTCATTGTTGTTGTCTCGGTTGCCTTGCTACATCTATTCGCATTGCGTTCATCTCAAATTGTCTAGTTTCACGTAGCCTTGCAACAACGGTAGCCTCGCAGCAGTGGTTGCCTCGTAGTCGTCGTGGCCTCACAGCCGTCGTCGTCTCGCAGTCGCGGTCGTCTCGCAGTTGCCATGCAACCGCCGTCATCTCAACATCGTATTTCACTAGGTGGAGTGGAGGTTCTCTATGACATTACAATGTTCATGAAATGTTTTTTATTAATTGTAGTCATCATTTAGTTTTATTTGTGTTGCTATTTTTTTTATTTGGATTATGCTTGAACTATATTTACTAAAGGTCTTTTTTTTTTCTTTGTTAAGTTTCTTTTTCTAATTTTGTAGTACATGTATGTTTTAAGATCGGAGTAGTTCAAATTTTCATGGTGAATGTTGGAAAATCATGAATATTTTTTATAAATATTTATTTTGAGTTTATAAACATTTTCCGAATTTACGTAAACTCTCGAGTTTAATAACCTTAATTATAAAAAACTATACAATTTTAAATAAATATATATGTAAACTCTTGAGTTTAATAACTTTAATTGTAAAAAATTATACAATTTTAAATAAACATAACCGTAAATTCTCGAGTTTAATAACTTCAATGATAAAAAAAAGTATACAATTTTAAATAAACATAACAAATTTAATTAAAATGTTGTAGTGAATAAAACCCATTTTTAAGACTAACCCTTACCTTTTACGTGAAGGGTTTGAAAGTTGGAACTTTTTCATCTCACTTGGTGAATAAAAAAGGAATTTATTTTAGGAATGGATTGAGTTTTACCAATTGATTAAACGTACATGGGGTAAAGGACTCCCATATACTAAGGAAGATTGATTATATACTTACACGCAAATGCTATGCAGAGGACATGTTTGTCATTAATAGTTGTACTTGTTACTCGTGCAGCAAAATTTAATTGTGAAATGATACACAATCCCAAAGTCAATTAGGTATCTCGAGGTTCAAATATCAAAAGCTGAAATTTGGCTCCTTTTAAATTTAAATTAAATAACTTATTTCAGATACAGAACATTTTCAACTGGGAAGTATTGAAGAAAAGAAGGGAAATAAATCATGCAATTGATGGAAAAATAATTCTTTCCAAATATTCTACCTGGTTCTCCTATTGTTTTTTTCTTAGAACGAAAACACAACCAGTGGGAAATATTACTGCTCAGAGTTTAGAAATAACTAAATAAAATTACCTTGATATATTAGTAGTGGGAACCAGTGACAAAGAACTATGGGAACCGGTGACAAAGAACTGAAAAGTATTTTGAACATGGCAACTCAAGCAATGAACCAAAGGATTGAAATTTGATGACATCCAGTAACATGATTTGACATCTAGCTTAATCAGCAGAACGAGGGAAAAACATAGCGCTTGAGGTTAGAATCTCCTTATCTGATTTTCATCACCAACAACAATTGGATATTCCTTGCCATTTTCCTTCCTACTAACTTAAAGATTAAAGGTAGAAGATAAGTACGCCAACAAGCTTCCTAATAAGTTGTTTTAAAAAGTCACACCAACATGGAACAAAATAGAAATAAAGATCAATGATGAGATGAAAAAGCTTGTTCCTCCAAGTTTTATTTAGATTGTTTTCGAGCTCTTGTTGAAATAAAAATTCAGGTCCACATGACAGCACAATTGCGGATAAAGTGATTGAGCTGAATGCTGCTACATCCAATTTGCCTCCACCTGAATTTGTCATCGGCAGGATCAGGAGAACCAGTGTACATACACAAGGCTCGCTCTGTCTGTGACACAGAAGGTGCACCAATCACAAGCAACTCATCACCAAGAGATTTAAAAGCCACACCCCAACCTCCTCGTGCATCAGCTCTCACAGGAGCCACTCCCAAAGTCTTCCATGAATTGCTTCCCTTCATATACACTTTCAGCTCATTTGAAGAAGCATCCAGTGTGTACAACTCATTGTTCACAACAGCAAGAAGAGGTGGAGAGCCTGAACCAAAAAGAGGAATATCCTTCCACATGTCAGGAATCAAGTTCCAACTGTTTGTCTTCCCATCAAAGAATTCACCGCAAGTCAGGTTCCTCGAATGCTCATCTTGCCCTCCCAGGACATAGAACTTGTTATCCATGAAGCAACCTGAGCAAGACTTCCTCCTTTTGTTCATCCTTGGGAGGGGTTTCCAACACTGCCTTTCAGAGTTGTACATCTCAGCAGAATCCAAAGCTTGGGTGTAAGCTGTTGCATCAAGACCCCCAGCAACAAAAGCAACAGCACCAGATGTGGCTGATGCAAAAAGACACCTTGGGTTGATCATAGACGGCCCTTTGAGCCATTCATTATTTGTTGAATCAAACCTCCAAGTTACAGCCCCCTCAATCTCCTTGCCGAACACTAATAGGTGAGATCCTGCACAAAATGACTCCTTGTCTCCATACTCAAAATTATAATCTGATTCAATAGGAGGGAGCTTCCTGCTTGACATGAAAGGCCACTCCATTCCCCACCAATTGCTTTCTCCGCTGGCTAACATAAACACGGACGGTTCTTTCAGGCCCAATTCCTTCCTGATTTTGTAGATCTCGCCACTCCTCGCTAGCGCCAAGAACCGCTTGTTCAGAAAGCACAACTTCCAATGCTGTGACCTTGGAAATCTTGCCAAGATTGAAGTCTCTAGCTCGTCACTAATACTCCGAACATTACTATAATCTGCATCCTGAGGTAAAGGTTCATCTTCATTGGTAGAGGAACCGTTTCCACCTGAGGGGGATAACTCCACAACTCTCATCTTTTGCGCACTCTGACTGAAACAAAAGCCACTAACAACGGTTGAGACAGGTAATGCTTTTTTGCCGGTCATAATAATAGGTCATTTGCAGGCAAATGCTCCTTCGATATGCCCTCTGTTAAATGTTGATTAGGGAAACCTTTTACCCTCTTACAGCCAATAAAATTGCCTGTAACCGCAGACAGAAAATCCAGACAAAAAAAAAAAATAAAAAATATCAGCAACAACTCTTGTACACATATGAGACGTTACGATTACGAACAATTTGAAATCCAGCAAACAGTACTATTCCAAAAACAAATCAGACGTTAAGAAACAGATTGAGTTTTCTATACTGGTCAAAATTATAGGAACTGATTTAGGCATATATGAGATGTGTAAGACACTGATTTAGGCATTTCCATTTGTTGACTACCAAAAGTACAGGCAATAGAAGATTAATGTGAATTTCCGCCAGAGTAACCAAAACTTACAGATGAATATAATCAGAAGAGATTAATTAATGGATTAAGAGATGCTTACCCTAATGAAAGACGCCCCCAACACAAAAACAAAAAAACTTCACATCATGAGAAGCTGGTCAATATAGCTGCGTTATAGAGCATAACAAAACAAGGACCAGAGATTGATTTGGAAGTGGAAGCGAAGAAAAGTGAAGATTTTGAGACATGGGTTTGTGGCTGTTTATTTAGCCATTAAGAAGAGTAACGTCCATGACACAACATTGCTTACATATAAGATATAAAGTCGGAAAGAGAGAGAGAAGTAAAAACACTTGCAAAGGAGAAGACAAGTCAAAGGCAACAATAAATGGAGTGCGAGCGTTCCACAACATGCAATGAAAACGAAGAGAAAAGAGCCGTTGGGAGTGAGTTCAAACTAGCAACACAACATCATGACATAACCAGCGAGAGGGTGAAGTTGAAGAGAGAGACATAGAGGGAAGAGAGTGAAGGAGAAGAAAACAGTGAGTTGGAACGTCGAAGAAGAAGCTCAAGAAATGAGAGATCCAATCCAACCATTTGCTGGAATATGCTTAATTTAGTATATGGTTTTTATATTTTTTTTTTGGAATAAGAAGCAAACCCAAAAACCATAATGTAAGTATTTTAAATGGCAGTGTGGCACCATCACCATCGTATTTTTTAATTCCCCATTTGGGAAAAGAGAAGAGCGAGAACTGACTGTGGTGTGCACAGTGACTGAGTACAGCAGTCCAACGTGAAAGAATAAAGAATGAAAAAAATAATGTTATGGAGAAGAAAGGGACATGGGCGGCTCGCTCTCTCTCTCTATCTCTCTCAGAAAACGGTTGGCGTGGAAGACTAGGAAAGGAAAAAGGTTAAATTAATGAAATTTTGTATTCGTGCTTATCTTATAATGTTTTAGTTTCAGAAGTTATTGGTTTTCCATTAAGTCACGTGTGGATTTTTACATTCCTTATCTTTTCACACCCTATCAATCAATTTTAGGAATAATATCACCATTAAAAAAATAACTTAAAACCAAGTAAAATCTCAAAATATCATAGTCATTCTCTAAAATAATAATAAGTTGAAGGTTAGTAAAACTATTGGTGTTTCACTATATTCGGTTTGAATATTATGAATAAAAGTAAATATCCAAAGAAGAGATTTCAATGATAATTTCTTTTTTGCCATATATTAATTTACTACAGAAGTAATTAAATATTTTTATTGTGTAAATCACGGGATTAGAAAAAATAAGTAAACTTTTATATGTTTCATTCTGTTTAATAAATTTGCATGAGCTTTGACTTAATAGTTTATCTTGAATTTTTATTTTTAACTTATTCAGAAGTTAATTATTAAGTTCTAGAAACTGCAATGTCTAATACACACAAGTATTAAATCCATTGGGAAATATAATTTTATCTACATCTATATATGTTACTTCTTTTAATGCATGATTCAAGTTTTTAAAATCATTCTTATCATTTTCAAAAATCTTTTAGACAAGATTGAAAGATTAACAGGACATATTGATTTACAATACTTTTATATATATAAAAAAATTATTTTTTAAAGTCTGGTAAAAATATGTTTTTTTTTCTTAATTAATTCATGTTATATATTTTCTAATTTTAAGAGTCTGAGTTGTAATTATTCTTTACCAGATTTACACACTTAGAAAATTCTAATTAGTTTGCTTTTCTCACCCAAGTTATTATGTTATTCAATTCAAATTAGAAATTCACACTAGATGGGCTTCCCAAAATATGAAAGAATATTGTTCTCTCATTTGTTAATTATTACAATATCTAATTGATGAGTGTGTACAAGAACCATATGATTTATGTGTTAAAGATCAAGGTTAGTGAGCTAGAGTTTGAAGTCATCCCTATTATTCAAAATTTTCTATCCCAAACACATAACCACTTAGAATCTTTATCAACACCTCCCTACAGTAGTAATGATTTCTTAAATTAACCCCTTTCAGTGATGACAAAAAAGGAAGAAAGATTATGACAAATAATTAAGAAAAACAATCAAATATGTTTTTGCAAATAATTTGAATATTCTTGGATTTGTTTAACAATTTTATTTTTATGAAATTGTGCTTTTTCATGTTTTTCATCAAATAAAATCTTCCACAGTTTAATCTCTTGATACTTTTTTTTGCAATTATTTGTTATTAAGGCTTGTAATTTTGTCATCATAAAAAAGGGAGAGATTGTTGAATCATTACACAATCCAAAGGCCCTTTATATGATTTAATAATCTAATAAAGTTTTCATGATAACAATACTCAGAGTATGTGTTTGGATTTGATGATCTCATGTGTCTGTTATAGTAATATTCATAGATCTCTAAGCATTGTGTGTATGTAGAGATGTCCTACAGATCCAGATAAGTATTTATTTACTATTATTTAATTATAATATTTTTTTAAATTAAAAAAAGAAGAAAATATTTTAAAATTGTTTTAAATATGAAAAACAAATTAAAGTGCCTTTCACATAAATATCAAAATCAGATTTTATATCATGTTGTGCTTTAACGTTCAAATTTGTTCATAATGGAAATTATTCAAATTCTTGTGGCATATTTAAATGTGATTAATAGATTTGTTTCTAAATCTGAAAAACAAATTAAAGTGTCTTTCACAGAAATATCAAAATTAGATTTTATAGCATATTGTGTTTTAATGTTCAAATTTGTTCATAATGGAAATTATTTAAATTATTATGAAATATGTAAATGTGATTAATTCTTGCAAATCAAAGATATCTTGTGCTCTTTAAATTATTTCTATATGCAGATAAAGTCGGTCTTAATACAGAATCAAGAATAAAAGTTGTTCTTCTAACGACTAGTTTCAACAATTAGATGGTCAAGATTGTTCCTTTCAAGCATCCCAACAGCTAGTTTCTGCCAAGTTACATGTAGAGGAACAATTTCAAGTTGAAGATAATAAAAACAAGAAGAAGAAAAGAGAAATACATCATACAATACATTGAAGAAGTAAAGTATTTACTGAGTGTCTATTGTAAATCTGCAATTGAGAACATTTAGATTTTTTGGTTGTGTGACACCACTGTGTAATTCTTCACCATTGTGAAGTATACCCTTGTGTGCTTTCATTGTTCTCTCTTATGAGAGTGTTTCTTTAAATCTTGAGTGGTCTTGATCCCAGAGGGAGATTAGGACTGGTATAACCTGGAGAGGTTTGTGTACTCGTTATAACCTAGAGAGGTTTGTGTACTCATTGTAACCTGGAGAGGTTTGTGTAGTTGTTGTAACTATTTACTGAATAGTGGAACCTCTTGAACGGTTTGTTCAAGGGAGAACTGGACGTAGGTCAAGATATTAGGGTGAACCAGTATAAAAATACTTCATCTGTGCTTATATATTCTTGCCTTGGACAATCTTGCTTGGTGGTTTTTGTTTATAACTAATTGAGTTCAGGCTCCATTCAACCCCCTTATAGAACTAGCTTTTCTTATAATGTTCTTGGTTCTTGTTGTTTTGTATGTAGTGAAGGGATAGGGTGCTGAGTTTGGTGATTTGGTTACAGGTTTAACGTTTATTTAATTTGGTAAGTTGAGTTTGGTTTCTTCATTGTAGTGGGCAGACATTGGTGTAAATGTGGGTGGTATATCAGGTGTTGTAAGAGTCCAGGTGATGATGCGTGGGAGAGGTTTGTGGCGGTTTGAGTCATGTGGTGCAATGGTGCTAGTTTCCTGGTGGGTCCTTCACATGTCCTGGCTGACATGAGGTTGAAGAAGACGAAAATACAAGATGGGTAATCGATTATCGATTATGGTAATCGATTATCAATTATGGTAATCGATTATGCCTTTCTTTTTTGTTTTTTCCGTTCACACATGAGCTTTGATATAGTATTTGATGTTTAAATGGTTGTGTTGGATCTGGGTGTGAATTGGTCTGCTATTGGTGGCTAAGGTTGGTTTATTTTGTAGTCTTGGTTGTGTGCTATTGGTGGTGATTTTGATTAGTGATGTTGGTTGATTATACGGGTAATGGTTTTGTTGTGACTTGTTAATTAACTTTCCTAAGTATTTGCTTCATGTTTGTTGTCTTCAAAACACTACATGTAGATGGTGGTGCTTGGTGATCTTGTGGATGATTGATTGATTATTATGAAAGTTGTACGTTAACTTCCAATCTGTAAATGGATTTTAAAATTGTTTACAATGTACATGTTGGTTAATGATTGCTGTGTGGAGGAAGTGTGTTGGCTGAAGGTTTCTGAAAATATGAAATATATTTTAAAATAATTTTAAATGTCAAAATTTAAGATTTGAAATTAGGTATTAATTCAATAAATTTCAAATTATAAAATTGTATTTAAAACTTATTTTATAGTGTGTTTGGATGAGACGATGTTCGCAGATCAACTGTAGTAGATAATGGATGGTCGAGGATTACATGCATTTGGTTTAGGTAATTGGCGATAATGGATGGGCGATGATTTGCAAGAGACAATCCTTGACCCTCTAAAGAGATTTGATAGAGTGCATAACAGGATGAACCAGGTCAAGTGAAAAATTGATGACTTCCACGACAACTACCATGATGTTTATATCATTTTGTTATATTTACTATTGTATGTCTTAGTACTTTAATGTGATTCAACACAATTATGTTAGTTTCTTTTTTTTTCTTCAAGTTGAATCAAATTTACAATTTCGTACACACATTACTATTCTTTTACATTTCCAAGCATATAAAATTCAACAATTTTTGTTTTCATGTATCATCTAAAATAAAAATTTCTACAACTTTCAAACAATATTTCTAATTTAACAATTTCAAAATGCCAAAATAATTCTAAACCCAACAAAAACCTTATAATTTTTGAAAATTAATTATTTTAATTCAAAGGGGTAAATTTATAATTTCACTTTTACATCATTTCAAAAAAGTTATAAGTCTCACACAACAAATTCATTATATTTATTTACTTTACTATTTATTCCATAAGGGTCAATTAGTAATTTCACAAATATATCAATTAAAAAAATAAAAAAAATCTATAACACATCAAATCATTTCCAAACTTTCACAAACATTTCCTTTAAATCCATTCAAATCTTACCATCTATCCATTAATTCAAACAACCTTACCATCCACACACAATTCACTCAAATTCCTTCAAATCCACTCAACCAAACAAAACATTAATTTGTAATTGCATACAAATTTAAGATTAAATATAATTTATAATTGATTTTTTAATATTATTTAATTAATAAAATATTTGATTACACAAAATTTAGCTAATTAATAAAATATTTGATTACAAAAAATTTAGCTAATTAACAAAAAAATTGATTACAAAAAATTGAGAAATCAAGTTGTAAATGACTGAAGATTAAAAGGAAAGTTATAGACAAAATAAATGACAAAGCTTTAAAGAAATTTAACTAGCCGTTCCTAAGGCGAAGCTCATTGACACCAAGAATCTTTGAGACACATTCACCGTTTAATGTGTAAACTAATCCTCTATGAAGATTGTTTTTACAACTTACAATTCAAAGTAACACAAAAATAAACTTGCTGAAAATTACAAATCCTATTTTATATAATCCAAGTGTTTGTGAAAATTTCTGACAGGTATCTCACTCCAATTCTTTGCAATTTTGTCACTCAATTTCTAGTAGCAAGCTCATGCTTGTCTTTGTGAACTCTTCTAGAAGTCTTGACTTAAGCCAACCATTGAGTCATTGGTTTCCAACTCACTTCAAGTTTCTTTTCAAACATTCTAGCTCATCAAGAGGTCACAAAGTACAACAGTAAAAGCACAATTTGGAGAAGCTAAAATCAAATGGATTATAAATAACAAACTCAAAGAATTTAGGTGAAATGACAAGCAAGAAATTAAGGCATGGAATGAAATTACAACACACAAATTGATTATCTAAAGAATGGCTCTAGAATGGATTCAAAAACAAAAAAAATAAAAGACTAGATTGGCAACCTAAAGTGGTATTTCCCAAATTTATCACAACTTTTGTGGAACGAATTTCAATGTGAAATTTTAACCACAGGTACTCAACATCAAAAGGTGTTGATCAAAGTTGTATCTGGTTAAATAATTACAGTTAAATACAGTACTAGGAAGTGACTCCTAGGTCGTCTCCCAAGGACCTAGTTCCTGTCAAAGGATTAAACACACAAAGAGAAAAGGGGGGGTGTTGTGAAATAACTAGACTTAATAAAATAAAACAATAACCGAATTTGATTTCTTAATCGAAATTTAAATTACCCTCTTGATTAGGTTGCAATCCGCTTATCACAGGATACAAAAATTCATGCTAAACTTATTAAACCCTAATTCCAACCCGAATTAATTAACTAAGCGATAATTAACACAACTTTTCCTTATGTAAATTAAGCATTCACATACATCATTCATTCCATCTCAACAACCCGTGACTCACTCCATTAAGCATGAACAAAGACACGAAATTCACAAATTAACTGAAACATTAAGCATAACCAATAAAAGCATGAAGCACAGAAATAAATTGATGCAGAGTTAAGAGATAAAAAGAGCAAAAATAACACAACAACAACATCAAAGCTTCTTTGCAATCTAAATCAAATGGATAACCTTATAAATTAGCCTTTTATTAAATTCAAATAAAGCAAATGAAGATTAAATGCAAAACAAAATTAAAAAGGAACGAAATTAAATTGAAACAAAAACAGAATGTAATTGCAGAGGAAAGAAAATAAATACAAAACCAGTTTTTCCAGAGAGAAAATGAACTGAATCCCAAAAACCCGAGTGTAAAGAATGGTATACTTCTCTGTCTGCCCCCTTTGTAACAGGCGGCTAGACCTAAATAAGTGTCAAACACTAAACCTAATGGGCCCAAATTTATTCAGTTCTAGTCCAACGAATAAAAATTAAAAATAAAAACTAAAAATAAAAATTGATAATGTGGCAGCTCTTCTTCAATTCCAGAATTAATTTCCAAGCCCAATAAAATTCCAAAGTTTCCCTAAAAAATAATAATAAAATTAGCTCAAAAAATCCGAATTAAATAAAATTACAAATTTCTGGTAAATGAAGCCCAAACAGTAAAACAAAGAAATAATAAGCAGTTAAACACAAATCACTAATAAAAATAGGTACATAAAGACAAGTAAATAGGGAAAAATAATGACTCATCAGGTGTATACAGAAAAAGAAATACAATCAAAATGATCACTGGACAAATTTTAATAAATCCAAGATGGAGAGCAAACAAGAGCGTTTCATTTTCCCGTATCAGTATTGGCATTGAAGCTTTTCCGATGTATCATATTTTTTATTTTGTTTTTGAATGCCCCTTTTTGACAGAGCATTGTACACATCTTGATGTATTATTAACAGAAAAATTAAGCTCAAAATATTTAGTATATCGCTCCTAGTAATTTTTACAAATCCAGTGAAATTCCAACAAACAAATTTATGTGTAATAGGAGGAAACCTATGGAATTTGAAGAACTTTAGAACAATACTACAAGACACAATGGATTCAATGAATGAAGAGGCTTACCAATGATCTACTAGCAAGGACAGAAACTCAAGATTACTACTAAAATAAAAACGTTCATAGGCACACACACAATGACTTAAGCTTACTATCAAACACCTGTTGTTTAGTTTTTCTTTACTCAACCTTTTTGACAAACACTTAGTATTCTATGGTTAAAATTTGAAGTAGTGAAATGTATGGAACTAACATGACTTTGAAAACATGTATACAAATTATAAAACGAAATTAAACACAAATACCAGCAAAGAAACCATTAAAATTTGAGCAAAGACTCCAACAAATATCAAAACCTTAGTATACACTCTAGATCACCTAAGGCACATATTTTTGGATGGTTCAAGGAAATTAAATGTGTTTGAACCGATTAAATGGATCAATACTCAAAGCAAACAGTGAAATTCACTCAAGACATGCAAGAACTTCAATGAACAACATGAAAAACAGTGGAGAAATTTATGGTACTTAGTTGGATTGTGTGAATGCTCTAGATACTAATGTGAAGGTGCTTTGTGTTCTTCTTGACCTTCAAGCTTGCAAAAGAAGTTTGTGAAGAACTTGCACCGATTAAGACGAGGAGAGGTTCTCCAAGAATGAATGTGGAAGCTTGTTTTGAAAGAAAAATTGTGGATGTGAGCGGAAGTTATGGAAGATTGCGTGTGAAGCTTTGCATGGTGATGAACTATATGGAGCAAGGTTCTTGATAGAAGTTAGGCCAACTGTCAAAGGTTTTCTAAGCCTATCTCAAAGGAGAGTAAACAAAGAGGAGCTTAAGATAAGGTGTTGGAAAAAATTCAGTAGCAATTCATTAATGTCATTCAAGCTATTTTGTACATGGACTATATATACCTTTTTATAGAAGAAAGGAAAAGGAAAAACTTACGGAAGAAGCTTCCCAACCCTAGCATATGGAGCAAGCTACTATACCTTAACCCTAGTATGCTCCATAACTTTCTTAGTAAGCTTCAAATGGCATGTTGACACGTAGCAGAAGGAGAATGAGGCACTAACCCTAACCCTAAAGCGCAAACCCTAAGCCTAATGTGCCTAGAGTTTTATTCTACTTCTATTTTGAATAATTTTGCATTACAAGTCTTTGTATAAATTTTACAGTATCAAGGAGTCAACTTTGTCAACATTTTGATGTGTCTTTATGCTTCAAATCCCCACTGCTCCTCTAGTTGCTTGACCATAGATATTGCGATAGGACCTTGTTTAGGCCTTCTTCCATCATGCAAGGGGTTCGATCATTGTTGGCGGTGGTTGGTTGTTGCTTGTTGACGTACAAGGTTGTTGGTTGATGAAGGGTAGCGTTTAATTGGAAGAAAAACCATGGATGATGCATATGGTTGCTGTGTAAGTGGTGTGTGAGGATAACCGACCACGGTAATCGATTATGGAGAGGATAATCGGTTACCATAATCAATTATGGGGTTGTGGTGGTTTGTTTTGTTAGTTTATTTTTCTGACGTTTGTGTATACGTGTGCTTGGTGCTTGTTGTCTTGTATGTAGTGTAGGGATAGGGTCTTCAGTTTGGTGATTTGGTTACAAATTTGGTAAGTTGAGTTTGGTTTCTTCATTGTAGTTTACAAACGTTGGAGTAGTCGTGGGTGGTGAATTGGGTGTTGTGTGAGTCCAGATGATGGTGTGTGGGAGAGGTTTGTGGTGGTTTGAGTCATGTGATACAACGGTGCTAGTTTCGTGGTGGGTTCTTCTCATGTCCTGGCTAACTTAAGGTTCAAGAAGATGAAAGTACAAGATGAATAATCAATTATCGATTATGGTAATTGATTATACCTCCGGTTTTTATTTTTTCCGCTCACACATGAGATTTGTTCTAGTATTTTGATGTTTAAATGATTGTGTAGGTTACATAAAAGTAACTGAAGGCGGTGTTCTTAATTATCTGAGTGTGAATTGGTCTATTATTGGTGGTGTTATTGGTGGCTGAGGTTGGTTTATTTTATAGTTTTGGTGGTGATTTTGATGAGTGATGTTGGTTGATTTTGCATGTGGTGGTGGCTGGTTCACATAGTGGCTAAAGGTGGTGTTGTTGGTCATTTGGGTATGGTGAGGTTGGTGTGGTGTTAAATTAGTTCTGTTGTGAGTTGCTATTTGGCTTTCCTAAGTATTTACTTCTTCTTTATTATCTTCAAAACACTACATGTAGAGTGTGGTGCTTAGTGATCTTGTTGGTGATTGATTGATTATCATGAAAGTTGTAATTAACTTCCAATATGTAAATGCATTTTAAAATTGTTTATAATGTATATGGTCGTTGATGATTCCTGTGTGGGAAATTGTGTTGACTAGAGGTTTTTGAAAAAATGAAATATATTTTAAAATAATTTTAAATGTCAAAATTTAAGATTTGAAATTAGTTATTAATTCAATAAATTTTGAATTATAACATTGTATTTAAAACTTATTTAGTTTGTAATTGTATACAAATTTAAGATTAAATATAAATTATAATTAATATTTTTGAATATTATTTAATTAATTTTAAAATTGTAGATTATGATTTATGACATATTTTAATTTTTTCATAGATATTTAGAATTAAATATTAGTAGTATTTTAGGAGTGAGATATTAGTTATTACTTTAATAAATTTAGAATAATAATATTG
>Ga0123340_1003600_pt1 | contig 14549 bp, 5 predicted proteins | sample SirMexnodulemix_FD_89961 | JGI IMG/M metagenome (GOLD analysis project Ga0123340, IMG submission 89961) | Root nodule microbial communities of legume samples collected from Mexico - Siratro Mexico nodule mix | ecosystem: Host-associated > Plants > Roots > Nodule | place: Mexico: Nepantla... | reverse complement strand
ATTTTAAAAATTTGCACTATTCATTATAAAAAATAACAAATTTACTAATTATTAACAATTTTGAAAATTTGCACTTCTGGAAATTATTAAATACATAATAAAATAAGACAATTTTTTCAAAAGTTCATAAAAAATTAAAATGCATGAACAATTAGAAGACAAAAGCAAAATAAAAAAAAAAGTAAAAATCGTGTCAAAAATGTATAATTTCAATGCAATTAAAAAATAATTAAAGTCGTGTGAACTATATACAATTTCATTGCAAGATACTCATGATACTCATTATTGAAGTCCTCTACAAACCATGTACAAATTCAGCTGGCACTTACACCAACTAAAGTTATTAAATCCTAATACGATTTTGTTAAAAATGAAAAAAAAAACTAAATTAAGTAAAATTGTTATTGAATAACACTACTTTTTCATCAATTTTGAAGTTGGACATGTTTCACAAAAAATTTAATAGTATGTTAAACAAACTCATACTATATTAACACATTGTGTCAAATAATCACGACTTTCTATATAATTTTAATAAAAATAACTTAAAATACTCATAAAAAATTCCACTAGTTTGGTAAAAGATCTAAAATAATGGGTCTTTCTTTTCTATTATTCTCTTTTTTAAAAATTATTATTAAAATATCCTCTAATGAAAAAAATATTTAAAGTAATTTTTTATAAAAAAATTAAACTCTTTTTTTCTTATATCTCATGTGTTCTAACACTACATTACTTTAATAGAGTATTATTTTATTTTCTTACTCGTTATCACTTTGGTGAAAGGCCACACTTAAACATGACAAAATTAAAAAATTGGTAGTGGAATACAACTTCAATAATGAAATTGGAAAAAAAAAGAAAAAACAGTAACGGATTCATGTTTTTTCTCTCCTACAAATAAATCTTAAGATTATATAAAAGTGCAGAGCGACAAACATTATTGAATTATGATTTATTAGTTTATAAAATAGTGGATGGAATAGTCTAAAACAGTAAATAAATGGGCATTTTATTCCCTTACCTGGAGTGAAGGTAGCTGAAAAGTCAAACCATGGCGGCTACGCATAGAGTCTCTGACTGAAGACCAGAGTTCCTCTACTCTTCTCCTCCATCAAGCTTTCTATATATCCCTTCCTCTGCAGATCGCTGATTACCACGAGAATCCAAAAAATGGAGCCCGATGAGAAAAAAGCAATGATTCGCGATATCGCGCTACAAGTCGTTGTCATCTCTCTCGCCATCTTCTCCTTCCTCTGGATGCACGGCATTCCGCAGCGCCTCTACGCCAGGCTCCGCCACCGTCCCCCAAATCCACGCGCCGTCCAAGCCAAAGCTCACTTCGTCAAAGGCGCGCAACTCGTCGCGCAAGCCAGAAGATCCAAAACCGCCTCCGTCTCAATTCCCCTCGCCAAACAGGCCCTAGCGGAAGCCGAGAAGGCCATCGAGCTTGATCCGAAGGACGCCGCCTCGCACTTCTTGAAGTCCATGGCGCTCGATCTCCAGGGCTTCCGCAGCAACGCGCTGGACGCGCTGGACGCCGCGCTGTCGCCGCTGGCCGCGGCGTCGCTGGCGGCCGACGAGAGAGGCGACGCGCTGCTGAAGCGAGCGGAGCTGAAGATCGCGTTGAGCGAGCGGCGCGTTGACTCGGTGCTGGCGGATTTGAACGAGTCGGTGATGCTGAGTCCGCGGAACGCGAAAGCGTGGTGCATGTTGGGAGAGTGTTATGAGAAGAATGAGATGGGAGACGAAGCGAAGAAGGCTTATAAAGAGGCTCTCGAATTGGAGCCACAACTAAATACGGCTCAGGAAGCTCTCAACAGGTTGGGTTCGTTGTAACGGATTTATCGCATGAACGGTTTGAGATGCTATCGCTTTGTTGTTGTATGTTTATTAACAATATCGTTGTTTTTATAGTCTTCAATTATGGATGCAGTGATTGGATGTTAAGTGTGAGCACTAGCATCAATAATGATTTTCGCCTAAGGATTTCAATTCTATAAGTGTTAAATTGCATATATAGTAAGCGAAAAATTTCTTCATACTAGTATTTCTTACACCTTTTCATTTTCATATACCCCTTTTATGTTCTGTTCTTAAGTATGTTGGTGAGAGTTTTAGATGTGAAACCCCACCCTAAAATGCCACTCCAACTAAATCTCTCTCCAATTGAGGAGTAACTCTTTTTTGTTCTTGTTGTTGCCAAAGTTAAATAAAGAGGTGAGGTAGGGAGAAGAGGTTAAGTGTGATGAAAAAGGAAGGAAGTGCACAGCCTAGAAAGAATAGGAAGGAAGGAGAAAGAAAATGAAGTTTAAGTGGAACAAAGAACAACTTTGAATCACTGATTAATTTTGAGCTATGTTTAAAAACATGAATAATTTTGAACTATTTTAAAAAACATGTAAATTAAATTATTTTTTTTGAAATGAAAAGGGCCAAGTATAATTTGTACTACTTAGAAGAAAAATAAGAGAGTCATGGTGTGGATAGATTACTAGGGTGGATGCTGAGAGCCCTCTGCTGTAAATGTCTTTGACCATGCCGCATGATGATTAAAATCATATCACTCATCTGCTTTGGTTGCTAGATTTACCATCTCAATCAAATTGATATATAATGCTGAGTACTATATTCTGAGTTGTCTAAGGATTGATTCTGTGTTTTTACATGGATAACTTCTTTGGCATGTCGTCAATAGAGCTCTAATAACACGTTCCTCAACTGCAAGAACAACCCCAATCCGTCATCAATAATCATAATCTACTGGAATTCTATCAAACCGCGACCCTTTTTTAGCTGTTTTTTTAAGGATTTATTTTACAGGTTTTAATCACTAGACGTAGAACTTAAAAGCTAAGATTCTTTCGTACAAGTACCGATCGATTAATTTTGAATTGAAGAAAAACTATTTGATTTAGAATTCAGCCTTAACAAGTAGTAATAAGTTTTGAGATAGATATTCGTTATTAATTTTCAATATTTAGCTCGAGTAAATAAAATGATTTCTGATTAAGTTGCCAGCTTGTGTTTGCACGCACTTAATTAATAACGCAATCCGATTTCAAATAATGCATTAGTGGACTTGAATTGGATGCGTTGTAAATAGAAAAGTATACAAGATGTTAAAGAAAAAGTAAACCAACTATTTAAAGAAAAAAAAAGAAGAAAGAAGTAAAACATACCTTTTTTATTGAAACCGTTTCCCATAACTTCATAAGCGTGGTAAACAGAATTTGTGAGTCGTCAAAAACTAGAGAAAAAAAATGCTTAATTACTTGTTTGACATACTTATTTGAAATACAACTTCTGATCATTGTTTTACTCGTTCCTTCTGAACAGATCAGTCTTAGTCTTTCTAAAACACTTCCAACCAATACTTATTTGAAATACAACTTCTTTTCTCGAAAGACTATACTTTCATTTGCGGCTTCTAAAAGGCATTTTTGAGCATGTACCAATGTCTTCCATTTTTGAAAATCTTCTACCAGTATGTACCTATCACGTTCAGAAAACTTTCCAGCTATGGTCCACTTAGGAAACTAGAGGAACAAGAAGAACAACGTTTCAATGATTATTTCCTTGGATTGCTTTGAGTCTTCCGACAATATCAGATTTGAAAGAATCAATTTGACCCTAACGAACAATACTGGGCAGTATATCAAGATTATTCTGATCCATTTTAGTAAGATTGTATTATTGTGAAACTAAGCTCTTAAGTCATGGAATTGTTATGCATTTTGAGCATTCCAAAAGGTAGTATGACATTTTTCTCAATTTTAAAAGATTTATATATAAAGACTCAATATATTTTCAAAGTGATGACAAAGCCAACGAACCTTACATGTATGAAGTTCTGGTCCTCATAAACTTTCTTTGAACATTTTAATGCAACTTGGACCGTTTAAAGTTATTTTTAATGCAACTTCAATTTCCCAAATATTTCAAAACCTCTTCAATTATTTTTCTACTGATTCGTAACTTGCCTTTTTTCTATTTCTAAATCAATTTACTCCTAACAAAGCAAGGCAGCAAGTCATAGATCTGTTTTTTAAGCATACGATGTTCAAAATAAAAGTTTAAGATCAAAGCAACATGAGATTGATACACAAATTATACTTCGTCCTTCACAAGGACGGACTACACCTTCATGACTCAGCATCAAAAATTACATAAATAGAGTAATTCGAGCCTAATATCACCGATCGTGTACATGCTTAAGCATCGTATAAACTGCATCTTCTTCACGACTAAGGCGAAGCAGAGATTTGAGCAAGGCGCTTGTATTACTTATCCAAGAAGTCATTCGGCTTTTGTATAGACAGTAAAAATGTTACCAGCAGTGTTACACCTGATGCCAACAAGGACCAAATGCAAAACGGGTTAAGAAATGTTATGTTCGACATCTTCAGATTATACCAATAAGATAAAATTCCGTCTCTAAAAGCCAAGATAGGTCAAGATAGTTCTTCATCATCTAGCCACTTGAGCGTTGGCAAAACTTTGACAAGAAATGACCTGAAGTTTTCATCGGCTACTGCATTGCCTGTTATGTTTAGTTCTGTCAATGCCAAGCTTCCAAAAATCAAAAAAGCTTCCCAGAATTTTGTGGCGCTAACACTGCCAGTGAGGATTTCAAAACGGTCCCATGCAAATTCTTCAGTGTGAGATAGAGGAGACGGGCATAAGTATCTCGTTGTGTCAACTGAGTGACAACCCAACTCATTGTAGGAGATATTCAGCACTTTAAGTGACTTAACCAATCTGAGAGGCCCCAAAGCAGTAAAGCTACAAATTTTATTATGACTCAGATTTAAGCAAGATAGAAGTTGCATTGCCTCCAATCCTGTCAAAAAGATTCAGTATGAGATATTTATTTCAATTTTAGATACGTCTAAAGCTAAACTTTCCAAACGTGATTACCCAAGGATACAACCTAAGCAAGAGACAACCTTTCAGGATTGAATTCCTCAGTATAAGAACCCGGAAATCATGTTTGTTATAACTGAGTAAATATATATTGCAAGAAACAAAATAACATTTAAATCATTAATTCATTGGTGTAGGAAACGTGGGTAGAAACAGAAGGAAGACTAGTTAATTCAAGTAAAACATTTTGTAGAGTAAGTTAAAGAGAAAATAGAACAGCCTAATTTTATGCAGTTTAATTAAGTATAAAATAGTAACGGTTTCAAGAATTTATGATACAGAAGCACATTTGGGCGCTAGAATATGTGTTGTTCACCTCACTATGAAGGAATATGGATAGGTTCTTGTTGTATTTGAACAGATGGAAAAACTAAGTTACAACAAATTTATGAGATACACGAGTTTTACCTTCAATGCATTGAAGTTCGTTGTGGCTAAGGTCTAGCATTTGCACCCACAATAAATTCTCAACGGACCCCAGCCGTGACAATGATAGATTTTGTAATCGTAGACAGACATAACCACTGATTGTTGCATCTTTATAGTAGTGGCAGTATGGTAGTAAAGAGTCCCTAGTTGAAGTTATCTGCAGAATAATCAAAACATAAAAAGAGATAAATGATGTATTGTGGAAGATACAGACAATTGGACAATTGTAAAGCTAAAGTAGATATACGCTAGCATCGTCAGATAAAAGCTTCAAAAGTCTACCACGATTTTATAGGAAAACCAGCATTAAAAAAAAATAGAAAATTCCTTTGTTTTCTAAATGCCTTTTCTCCAGTCAACTGATTTTTCTACGAAGTGCGAGTTTGATTCTGAAAATATTTTCAGCATTCACCTTTTTCCCACATCTCAAATGGGAATCGTGGAAAATCCTTTTCAGTCAAACACAAATACATATATTCCTAGTCATGTTTGCTGTTTTCAATTCGAAAACAGAGAAGCAAACAATCTCATTTGATAACAGATACAAGAATTCATGGTCTATATATTCTAGCTGCCATAATTGTCATATTAACAAATGCTGATATTCACAAGAGTATTTGAAATCTTTATCAACAACAGTGAAAGTCGAATGAGATCAGTTATGATTGATAACTAATTCTGAAGAAAAGTAAATTACCTGCTTTAGTGATATTAGACTGTGCTCGTCTTTGTAGTATCGAGAATGTGTTGGATCCAACTTCATCAGATCGGTGTAAAGTTGAAGAACTTCTTCAGTGTTAGATTTTCTTCCATCATGTTGAGATGATAACAAATCAAGAGCAGTCAAAAGTCTTGCAAGTGTAAGCTTTCCAATTTTACTAAAAAAAAGAAAAGGGTACACATTATCTAGAGATAAAACTTCCAAGGTGGCATTTTCAAATCATAAAGTTATCTATTTAATAAATAAACCTTACCAATCATACTCCGACAATAAGTCCCGAAATTTAGTTATTTCTTCACCAATTTCATCAGTGTGCCAATTGGATGTTGTTGGAATATGGTGATTTTGAACAGCAGAAATAATGGAATCTGATTCCTTAAAATGATCAATTTTATGGAAATTTGTATCCTTCCATGTAGTCCTATTTCCACCCTGTCCCTCAGAATGTTCAATAGATGCAGTCTGTAGAAACACTTTAAAAGAAATTTGGGAAGGATCAGCGTAGTGATTTTCATTAGAAGATACAATACCCTTAGAATGTCCAATGCTGATATCTACGGAGTTGGTTTTTGAGGGTTGAAACTCCATGCTTCCAAGGTTTAGATATGCAACCCAAACTTGAGCAGAATTTGAATTGCTCGTTGAAAGTGGTTTCCAAACAAGTTCATCCTTTAAAAGCTCAGATTCAATAGACACTGTGGATGAGTTTATTCTTTCTACAGCTTGATTGAAATAAAGAATGACCGGTAGCATTCCAGTGTCTAATAGTGTACCATTTAGCAGAGATAAACCACAACCATGAAGGCCGTTGTCCCCAATTAGAGTTATATTAGATCCATGGGATGGCCAACACGAAACAAGTAGAGGAACATCAGTTTTCACTGTTTGATCAATAAGCCAAAGATGATAAAACCAGCCACTCTGATCATCTGGATCGGTAAAAATAGCATTGTGGACATGCTCAAACTCCTCTTCCAAAAATTTTTCTTTTGGGAAATATCCTTCAACCTTTCTTTTCAGCAAATTGGTCAAAAGCACACTGAAAAAAATCCAAATGCAATATGTATTAATAAAATTAGTTGATACACCTTTCTCAGCCTTTCGGTTTAGATTAACAGACTAGTCAAATTTTACCCATTGAATAAAGTCCTAAACAATGGAGTTGGTTTGAACACACCCCCACCCCAATAATAAAAAAAAAAAAAACACTAAACAAACGCCTTCAACGAAAAAAGGATTTCCCACTATTTTAATGAAGGGGACGGGCAAGGGCAGTACTAGTACCTAGTGCATACAGATACACAAACTTTTTCCTACAATGTAAAAATATCTCTCGAATTATGAAAGTCATTGGATCATGATGATGATTTAAGATGTTGGAAAAGGCCAGGTTTCTATTTTGATAGAACATGGCATGTCACCATATCAAGCAACAAAGGGCTAATTTTAAGTACACGCACCCAATGATATACTTTCAGTTTTTTTATTTACATGAGAATCTTGTAAAATGCTTCAAAGTAGCAGGTAATTGATTCTTATTGACAATACAGAAACTATATTTGCCAAATACCCAGTTGGGCATGGACATGAAATCAAACCACCTATCTAGGTCACAATTGATCAAGCATAGATATCCAAAGTGCACCTCGAAGGCTCACATGTAAAACATTTAATTATGTAGAGTCGAAAAATGCCAATGCTTATTCTGCGGACATAACTTAAGAGGAAAACAAGTATTTGTAGACAATATGTCAACAAGACGTACAATACGAAGATACAACGCTATTCCAAACATTTCAATTTCATTTCATGCCTTTTCAGAGACACATGCAAACACAAGCAAAACAGTACATGGTCAATTCACAAGTTCTTAAAAACATACTTACGTAACTCAGGTAATTAAAGGAGTGGCTCCATACAGAAAAGGCATACAGCCAGCAAGCACAAGAATGTCCCTTTGAATGAGTAAAGTTCTAGTTATAACTACCTACGATTGTGCCATGCAGAGTAATTACTGAAATTAGCCCCTATAACTTCCTCCGTGTATTTCAACTCATCCTCATCAGATCGTTTCATCAGTTCGGTCACAAACCTGGGAGCAAATTCAACACAAAAAAGGAAACCAACCTAATCAGTTTAGTTTAGCATTCGAGTGGAGTTAAACAGAATTATTTCACAAAACTGCACTGAAAACGTGTTTATTTTATTTGTTAAAATGCACAAATTAAAATTTTAACTATTAAAAACAAACAGGAGAAAAAAGAAACTATCAAAATTGAATAATTTTCTTTCTCTGTTCGAAAAGAGAACATGAAAAGGAAACAGTACTGAACCTCCGGTAATTCCACGCGTGAAAATTTCGAGGATCGGCCTTCTGAAAACCATTCAGAAGGCGCATTTCGTTGTCGATGGACGAATGCCCCTTGCTGAGCACCCATTTTCTGTGATGCCACGCGCCGTAAGACTTGAAATTCTTTCTCAGCGCAATCTCCACCTAAACCATTGGGAAAAAAAATAACAAACTCTAGCAATTCGATTCTCATAAAAAAAAATTAAACTAATTATTTATCCAAATAATTGAACCAGATTAACCGAGAGTGAACACGCACGAGTTTGAGCTCGTCTTGGAAGATAGAATGAGGATCGGCATCAGAGTTAGAGAGAAGGTGTTCAACGGCGAGTTTTCTGTAATTCCAAGCCGTGTAGCACTCCGGATTAAGTTCTAGAAGCTTCGCACTCACATCTAGCGCTTCCTTGCTATATCTGCAACCAACCAGATTCGCGCAATTAGAATTAATCAGAGAGAGAGAGAGAGAGAGAGAGATGAAGGAGGAAGAAGCAACATGCGATTGTGGTGATTAGCGAGAAAGTGAGCTTGGAGTGAACGAAGCTTTTGCGTTTTGGCTGATAAAGCAGTTTCATCTTCTTGCTTCAGCGCTTTGCGAGGCCTACCGTGCATTTTCAAACGTAGTTCACACTTCCCCTGCCCTTCGCCGTCGTTTTGAGTTCTAGTGTCTGACCAGATCTCATTGTTCTCTAATAATCAATAATTAATAATAGGGTTTAGAGTTTGAGTAAAAAAAATTTCTCATAAACAAGAATAATGTCTTAAATTTCTTACAAAATGTCATTCAGAATATATTAAAAGAATCTAGTGCTGATATTCTGAATAAATTAAAATGAGAATTTCAAGATGTCTTAGAAATTAATTTTAGCTATTATGAAATAAAGTTTTCAAAAAATAATTTTCATTGTGGAGTTTAAGACATCGTAGAAAACACCAAAGTCACGCCTAAAGCCAATTTGAAAAACTTTTTTGAAAATAAAAAAAATACTTTTTGAAAAATGTCCTAAAAATATTTTAACTATTCTCAAAACCAACCCTCTATTACATAGTTTAAAATATATTTTGGAATATATTTTTTCTAAAATGTTTTCAAATTTGTAATCTATTATTTTTAATATATTCTTAATAATATTCTTTTGAAAAGTGTGAGAATTTTTGTGTCAATTTATATTTTAGTTATGTAATTTATATTTTGATATAATAAAATTATAGAAAATGTTAGTTTGATACCACTATTCATTCTACTCCTATTTGACACTTCTAAGTGCTACGTGGACCCACCACCAAAAGAAAAAATGTATTTGCTTTTGTTATATACAGAAGGATAATTTCGTCAATTTTATTAATTTCGTCAATTTTGTCAAAGTCGTTAGTCGTGTACATTTAAGTGGTTAGCTACATTCATAAATTCAACACCCACATTAAATCACTGCCTATGAGTTATTCCAACCTTAAATAACTGGTTAGTCGTGTACATCTAAATAGTTAGCTATGTTCATAACTCCGACACTCATATTAAATCACTGCCTGTGAGTTTTTTCAACCTTAAATAACTTGTTAGTCGTGTACATCTAAGTGGTTTGCTACGTTCATAAATCTGACACCCATATTAAATCACTGCTTGTTAGTTTTTCCAACCTTAAATAAATGGTTAGTCATGTACATCTAAGTGGTTAGATCATAACTCCGACACCCATATTAAATCACTGCCTGTGAGTTTTTCCAACCTTAAATAATGGGTTAGTTGTGTACATCTAAATGGTTAGCTACGTTCATAACTCCAACACCCATATTAAATCACAGCTTGTTAGTTTTTCCAACCTTAAATAACTAGTTAGTCGTGTACATCTAAGTGGTTAGCTACGTTCATAACTCCGACACCCATATTAAATTACTGCATGCGAATTATTCCAACCTTAAATAACGGGTTAGTCGTGTACATCCAAGTGGTTAGCTACGTTCATAACTCCAACACCCATATTAAATCACTGCCTGTGAGTTTTTCCAGCCTTAAATAACTGGTTAGTCGTGTACATTTAAGTGGTAGCTACATTCATAACTCTGACACCTATATTAAATCACTACCTGTGAGTTATTATGACCTTAAATAACTGGTTAGTCGGGTACATCTAAGTGATTAACTACGTTCATAATTCTGACACCCATATTAAATTAGTACATGTCAATTATTCCAACCTTATCAAGGTGGTTAGTCGTGTATATATAAGTGGTTAGCTACATTCATAATAACGACACCAACGTCGCTAACCACTTAGATATACCCGACTAACCACTTAGATGAAATTGATGAAATTACCTTTCTATATACAACAAAAACAAACACATTCTCTCTCTTTTGTTGGTGGACCCACGTGACACGTAAGAGTGTTAAATCAAAGTTAAGTGAACAGTGGTGTTAAAGTATTATTTTCCTAAAATTATACTTTACATGAATATAACAATACAAAAGATAATTGACAATTTTTAAGAATCTCTATATCTAAAGGAAAGAATAAAATTATATAAAAGAATTCTAAATGAAATATTTTTATCGCACAATACTTTCTAAGAACTAAATTCTTTTATTCACTAATTTGCTTAAATTATGTAACAGCATCTCTTTATTTTACAATAAATGTTAACAAATGGGTGGTGAAAAAAATAAAAATAAGTCATTAGTTTAAATTTAATTCCATAAATCATTTAATTTCATATTTTTTCCCATGATACTATTCTATCTTTTAGCATTAGTTAACCTTTCTAATATCAATTAAGTTTAAACAATGTTTAAATTTTATTTTTGAATTTTCTTTTGTCATTCTCTGTTATATTATATTATCAGTTATTTATTATTTTATCAATATTAGTATTTTTTTTATTATTATGTTCTCTCATGTTGTAAAATTATAAATGAAATTCATCTTACCACTTTTGAGAAAGTCAAGTATAGAGTTGAAAGTCTCATATTAGATGGAGATAAGCAAAATAAGTAATAGATAAGGAAAAAAAAACTTATAATTGTTACCTTAAAATTTTAGGTTGAGTAACATATCAAGTCTATTATACAGGTTGACTCATAACTCATTAGATCTAAATCTCTCTAGAGAGACTTGTGGATAAAAACGCTTAAATTTTGAGAGAGAACTTACTATATGTGGGGAACTCACTTTAATGTGGAGGAGGACTTACTTGAGGACGACACACAAACTTATTGTTAAGTTTTTGGTATTAGATATTGTGTGTCATCTTATTGTTTTAACTTTATCTTGTGTCTTATCTTATTTTTTTCTTAAAACTTCAATTTCAAGCTCCACCCTTTGCACTATGAAATTCAACTTTATCATGTCATGTGCTCTTGGGTCAAGCAAATTTGTCTCATCAAAAGTTACGCTATACTAATTTTGAGTTTTGACCTTTTAGGATCACACAACCTTTACTCTTTTATACTATCTTGATAACTAAAAAATATGTATTTCTCAGCTCTTGGTTTCAACTTTCTTCCATTATCATGAGTACAAGTCAATCACTAAAGTATATGAAAAACTAAATAATTTGTTGTAAAGTTTGATCACATTCTTCCATAGCCTTGTAATTAATAGATGATAAAAGAGACTTGTTCACCAAACAACATGCAATATTAGTTGTCTCTATCCAAAACTACTTAGGCAAGCCCATATTTTGGATCATGCAACCAAAACTCTTAAGCAATATCTTATTTATTTGTTCTATTGCATCATTTTATGGTGGTGTGTGTTTTATAGTTCATTTAAGCTATTTCTTCATTTTTCACATAACTTTGAAATTTATATTGCAAAATTCCAAACCATTATTTATCCTAAGTCTTTGAACTCCTTCTCCATCTCTTTCTCCACTAGGGATTTTCATTGTTTGAACTTGAGCAAAGCATCACTCTTGTTTCAAGACATAAATTCATTTTCCTTTTTGTGAATAATCATCAATGGAAGTTAATTTGTACCTTGTTCCATTGTGAGAAAGAATACTTGATGAAATTTATAGGTATGAATGGATGTGGTCACGAGTTTACTACATTTTGTGAATTATGATATTAAGTTTTACTTTCAATTCTTTTCCCTAAACATAATTATCACAACCTGAACTAACAAGTCATGATTGATGCATAAACTGACTCTCTTAGCTTTGGTGACAACATTTAAACACAATAATATTTCTAAATTAATTTTACTTCAATGATTTATTTTGAAAAATTACCAAAAACTTCCTTTGTATTTCTAACATTCTCAAAGTATCATAAATATGCCGACAAGTGTATATTTCTAACTATATAATCTCATGAAACATTATATGCATCCATGCAATGTTAAAATAGACATTACAATATAAGATAAGTTCATCTACAAAATTCCTAGCCACAAAATACACATATGATTTCAAATTTCAAAGGCTACTTTATTAATGAATGACTATTAGAAGACAGATCAATTAGACAATTTGAGTATATTGGTAGTTTGCTACAATTTATATAAAAAAATTAATAAAAATGGGTAAGTCACAACGACTTAGACTACTTTATTAATGAATGACTATTAGAATATAGATCAATTGGACAATTTGAGTATACTGGTAGTTTGCTACAATTTATATAAAAAATTAATAAAAATTGGTAAGTCACAACGACTTAGTGAAAAGAAAACAAATACCGTAAACTAAGAAGAAAAATACTATAACACATAACATCGTACACAAATCACCATGAAACAATGACAATAATTAAAAATTGCAATGAAAATAAAACATAAAAAATGACAAAAATCACAATATCTAGGTTCACTTTAGTCATTAATACCTCTAATGGTACAAGGTTGTAACATAGATTCTCAATACAATTACAAAAATAGCTTTACTTTTATAATAAGAATTATATTTGATATCTAAAATTTTCAAACCCAAAAAAATTTAAGTACAATGTTAACAAAAATTTTCTAGCATCCAATATACTCAAACTCAAATAAATAAATAAATTTATAAATTAGCAATCATGTAAGACTAATCCAAATAAATTTGAACATGTTTTACCAAATTTAAATAGCTAATTAATTTAAAATAGCATTTAGAACATGTAATTTTTTTATTAAAAGGAGTGTCATAATGATTATCAACAACTTAGTGTTGTGTAGGACCAGTAAACACTTCTTTTTTGTCAAATTTAGAAATAATTAAGGTAGAAGCTACAAATGTTAAGGAAGATGAGAAACCTTCAAGAAATGCACACCCTTCTTCTTCCTTAAAGCATTGACCCGAACCTAGAATTTTTATCCAAAACACTTAAAAAAGGGGAAAAGGAGCATCTTTTGAGAGGGTAAAATTTTCTTCAAGAATTAGAGTTTAATGGATGAGATTTTAAAATTAAAGAAGAAGAAAATGTAAAAGAAAGAGAAAGAAGTTTGTAGGAAATACGATAAAGAAAGCGAGAATGAGAAGTTAAAGAAAGAAAAAATGAAAGTTTGTCATTGTTGCTTTCGTTTGTCATTATTAATATAATATATACATTTTTTAGGTGGAATTGTGTATTTCAGCAATGCTCGAAAAGGTCTAGGTGTTATCCACCAAACAATCTCTTTTACTAAGATCAGTTATGTAGATTGTAATGCAACAATAAATTATTAATATTAAGGATTATGTGACAAGAAACCTTGAAGAGATTCATACCCTTCTTCTTTAAAGCATTAACTCTTATATAAAATTTTCATTCAAAGCACTTGAAAACAAAAACAATTTTGATAAAATATTAATAAAAAACCAAAAATTAATAATGACTTGATTAAAACTATCAATATATTTGTAAATGAACTCACCTTTATGCATTTACACAATATATACGTTTTTTTAATAAATATGATTATATATAGATTATTTTTTATATATTTTCATATGCAAACTTTTTACCTTTGTCCATGAGGTTGTCTAGGAGTTTTGTCTTCCAAGATTTCTTCCAAAACATAGGTCCTAGCAATAACAATATCAAGTTATACACTCTTTTTTTTTTTTTTTTTTTTAATAAAAACGGGCATTTTTACTTCCTAAAAATTTAAATTTTTTTTTTTTTCAAATTTTTTAAAATTAAATTCCTTTTAAACCAAAATTTTT
>Ga0123340_1003599_pt1 | contig 14550 bp, 8 predicted proteins | sample SirMexnodulemix_FD_89961 | JGI IMG/M metagenome (GOLD analysis project Ga0123340, IMG submission 89961) | Root nodule microbial communities of legume samples collected from Mexico - Siratro Mexico nodule mix | ecosystem: Host-associated > Plants > Roots > Nodule | place: Mexico: Nepantla... | reverse complement strand
TTATTATTTAAATTAAATTCATATGAATTTAATTAAAATTATTCTTATTATTATTATTATCATTATGTTATTTTATTTTAATTTAAATAAATTTGTATTTCTTAATATAATTATTATTATATAATTATTATTATTATTATTATTATTTATTTTGTTAATTGTTAAACTTAAGGATTATAGTATCAAATAATTAAAAAATGACTGAAGAGAGAGAGAAACAATTTTAATTAATGTCATTAATTGAAATCGTCAGTATTTCACTTCACTTCTATTTTGACCAGTTTGAAATTATGCCTATCTAGATGGTAGAATTTGTCCATTTTGATAAATAAATTTTTTTATACCCATTTTGGGAATTAAAATTGAAAAGTACACCAAAATGAGAAAAAAGTCATTCTAAACCTATGTATCCAAAATTAAAATATAATAAATCTTGTTAACTTATATTATTGTCTAAGAAAATATTTATTTATTTTCTTGAAAATTCTTATTTACTTTATAAGATAGTATTAACTATAAAAAAAAAAGGTATATTGATCTATTTGAATCGTTATCATCATGTTTCAAAAATAATCCTAAGAATAGTAAACAATTTAAATTAAAATTACAAACATTAACATAATCTTTGTTATGATATTAAATCTCAAATTATAATAAAATGTTTTATCAAAACATCCTCAAACGATATAAATAAAATAAATAAAAAATACTTTATTATAAATATATAACTGAAAATTTTAATCCTAACACACATTTATTTCCAACCATCCAATAACATTAGCTCTGTGTTCTCTAATACTACCCCGTTGAGCCCAGTTCTGTTTGTATTGCTTTTAATCCATCGGTGGAGCCTTACGATCACTTTAATCATATGCTTATAATTGTCACCTTTCATTCTCATATTAAAAATAGTTAAGATTCTGAATTTTTAAAACTGAAATTTAATTTTATTCTCACTAGATATTTTGTCCCGAATTTTTATCACCATTTCCTTGATTTTTTTCCATGATTCATTATTGAATCGTGTTTCACTCACTTAAAAAAAAAAAAAAAAGAAAAAAAAAGATATACCTGTTTTGTATATGTTCTGATTTCTCTCAACTCACTGTCCTTAAGATAAAAACTCTAATAATTGGTTGTTGTTTTTCTAAGAGCATAAAAAGAAAAGAAAACAGGTTAGAGGAACATGAAAACTTTATTAGATGCTCTTTTTAGCAGAAAATTAACATTCAAAATACTTATAAGGAATAACAAACTCTTACAACATATTACGTATTCAATAATCACAATTCTAATATATAATCATAATAAACAAACTTGAGAATTAGAATCAAGAGGTTTATATTAATTCTAAATTAGTGCCAATTACTTTTTCATCCTCCACTATATTTGAGTTACTCTTTCTCTAGTTTATTGATTAATTGTTGTAACTTCTTCAAATACTTGGTCGTGGGATGGTCCAATATCATCCCTCTTGAAAATCTGAGTTTTCCATACAGCTGTATAGAAGTTTGATATAACAAGCAGGCATGTCTTTCATCAGCATCACTATTGTATATATAGAAAAATGAACCACTTGAATAACAAAGACAAATAAGAATGACCCACAACTTATCTTTAAGATTTTGATTTTGAATCAAATGCAGTACGAAGTTCTCTTATATATATTAGTTCATATATAATTCATTGATAAAGATGCCCTCTATATTTCTGGCCTCCAATTATTATCTAAGATGGGTGGAAGGCTAGGAACAAAAGAAGTGTTCTATTGTACAGATTAAATCACTGAAATTGGTTAATAGGAAATATAAGAGGGCCAATTTTTTTTATTCTAACGGGTGTGTGAACCTGAGGTTGTGGTTATTGTGTATCAAGTGATAATTGTCATGTTGTGAGGATATGCAGGGAAAATTTTAATTTTGTGGTTTATTCTGTGATTTTTTAGGCTAGTATGGTTGGACTAAAATGAGTCTCTGTGTTTTTTAGCTAATATCTATCAGGTTAAAAGCTTAGATCAATTTATTGAATTTTTGAGAATATGTGTTATGGAATCTGCAGTGGAGTAGATAATATATCAAAGTAAATGCAGCTTCACATTGCATGATCACAGGGACATAGGTGGAAAGATATAACATATTTTTTTATTTTATAATTATTTAGTAGAGATTCTTGTTGATCTGATTATTGTTAAATCTGTATTCTTTAACAGTTTTTTTAAGCATTAAGTTGGGTCTCATTGTTTAGTTATATCATGCTCATTTTAAAGTCAATGTTACTATAGAAGGTAATTTATATAAAAATATTTTATCAGAAACACTTTCTTTATATTTTATCGCTAATAAAAAAATTTGTTGATGACCTGTCTGTGACGAAGGTGATTAAAGAAGAAAAGAAAATTATTGCAAGTGATGCCACTGGCTTCCTAGAAGCAGTGGCACCTGGAGTGGTAGGTACGTATAAATTATTAATCTTACAATTTGTCTTTAATTACAATTGAACTATACTGTACTTTTAATTATGTTACATACATTGTTCTTCCTATTCATCCAGTGGAACACAGACCAAGTACTCTTTTTAACAAGTAATTTTATTAGTTGGATAATAGGTCATACTTTTTTTATGAAATGGATTGAATTTTTATTCATCTTTATACAGCAAAATAATTCGATTAAATCTAATGTCATCAATCACATCGTTTCAAAGCACTTCGAGGATCGGGTGAGGTAAGAAAAGATTAATATTCAATTTTAATTCATCAATAGTTTTAATAGATTTATTTCAAATTCAAATTTATATTTTTAGATTTTTAATCCAATAAAAATAATAGGATTTACGAGAGATTTTGTTTTTAATTTTAAAAATAAAAAAAATATTGTATTTACTATAAGAAGATATTTAATTAAGGCATTTTTTTTATTGAAATACTTTTACTCATGCCTATTTGGTTCGGTTCGAGAGTTATAAAGTTAGTTTTGGATATATATATTTGGATTGGCTTTATCTTAAATTTGTAAAAAAAGTTTATTTTAAGTCTAATTTAATTTTATAAAGTTATAAAACAAGGTTCAATAAAATTAGACCTGTAATAAAACATGATTGGCAAATATTCTTGATTGGAGTTTCATTGGTTCAACCATTATTGGTCTTGGTCGGAACATCTTTGCCACTATTGCCCATGGAAGATCTTTTTAAGTTTAAGTATGACATGTTTAAGAGTTTTTTCTTACCTAAAAACCTTTTATGCACAGTCTGATTCACAGAAAGATCTATGATCAAGCCAATAAATTTAATTATGCTTGCAAAAAATATATCAATAAATTATATTTATCATATGTAGTATTCTTTAATTTTTAGAAACTAATATTTAAAAAAAATACGGAAAATTAAATAACAAGTCATTATAATAAAAATAAATTGTTTAAGTGGCTGTGTTTAGACACCTTCTATTTGTATGGACACTTAAGTTGACTAATTAAAAAAAAATCATAAAACATAGGTGTTCATGGGTACATGATAATAAATAGAAAAAAGTTTATAAACAAAAATACTCCAACGGTAAGAAAAAATAAAACATAAAAGAAAATAATGAAAATTTTCTATTAGAATATTCAAACACATGTATCTTCGTGTTGAACCATCATTATTGATTTTCTCTCCCAAAAAAATATCTCAATTATTTAGTAAAAAAATAAAAACTAAATTAAATTCAAATAAAACTGCATTTATGAAATATAATAATCTCAAATTTAATGTCAAATTATGTCAATTAAATACATATGTACACTAATTTAAATTCAAATTTAAACTAAATGGAAAAAAAATCAATAGAGTCCAATTAAATCTGGACTTTGAATCAGGTTTACATAACATTCATATAATCCATGCATATTTTATTTATATGAAATAAAAATTATGAAACCAAGTCAAGGGTTAGACCAATGCACACTGTTTCAACCATCAACTTTGGCAACTCATTCTTTTAATCCACCTTGCTGATTTTTTTATTGGTTTTCTTTTCTTAATAGGCTTAATATAAAATTTTCATGCGAATTAATAATTCCTTGGTAAGTGGGACGGACGCAAATTGACTTGATTTGACTAATAAAAATAACAAAACACCAATAATTTACATAAGTTGATCTTGATAGTAGTACAGTGCATCTTTGCAACTATTGTTTTTAATTGAATAAAATTAGCAGTATCCTTATGAAAAAGAGTGAGAAAAAACTCCTCTATTTTAATCTACATTCATTTATTTTATTAAAAATAGACAGGATTAATTAGCCACCATTTGAAAGACATAAATTTATTCAAAAATAAAATAAATAAAGTCAACATTAATCGTTATCAGAGAAAAATAGTTAGAAAAATATCTAAAGAAAATTCATATCTTGATTTAATCGAATTTGAGAATTAGTTATAACCACACGAAAAAGTAAACCCTTAAATCCCACTATTAAAAACGTAAAAACGGTTAATATTAGAGTTAATTGTCCAAACAAAACGTGAGTTAAATTAAATAAAAATTAATTGGCACAAACAGAAAAAATGTTCTGTGAAAAATTAATTTTACTTTAATGAAAGAACTGTGTTAGTTGATGAAAAACTCAAGAACTATGTGAGTTAAAAAAATTACAAAATTAATTTGTTCCTTTTAATCAATTAAAATGAGTTGTTTGAATTATCAAATATTTAAGATTATCCCTTTTATATCAATGAAATGCTAAGGTTTAAAAACAAAAATCCTCACAAACTAATACCAAAAATTTAAAGTGGGACAAAAGTTCATAGGAGACCAGGTCTAAACTATTGTTTTCCATTATTTAGCCAGCATATCTAGGTCAATCTGATTATTCTTTTATTTGGCCATTCTAACATTAATGAATTCAATTTTTTTTATTCAGTTACACAATACAAAGAAAAAAGTACTGTTCTCCAGAGGAGCTTTAAATAAATAAAACTAATATCGAACTAAAATTTAAAACAAGTTGAGCAATATCGAATCTTTTCATGGTTATATTACAAATTTTTTTTCTCAAATAAAATATATATCAAGAGTATTTTGATATTTTAACCCATATACAAAGAGAGAATACAAAATATATGGTCTCAATTTTTATCAAATATTATGATCTCAATTATTTTAAATGCCATTGAATTTCAAATTTTTACCATCTATTTCATTTATCTTATAATAATGTCAAATAGATATGTGATCAATTTTGCTTGAATTATATAAGAAGAATTAAGATTTAAATACATATTTAATTCGCATAAAATAAATGAATTTTTATAGCTATTTTGTTTTTTCAAAATTTTGAAATTACTTTTTTTACTTCTCATAAAAGGAATGATTTTAGTTTTATTGTAAAATATTTATTTTTTAAAATATGAATTTTCTTTATTCCTAATGTTTGTTAAAAGGTAGATAATAATATTTATCTTAGAGATTCTTTTTAAAGATCTCAGACGATGACATGACGCTGTAAATACTAGCTAGTTGTTTATTATTAACTGTTATAAACACTTGATACATAAGTTATATATAAAAATGTTTAATGAAACTATGTTCCTAATCAAACCATGAAATTCGTAGACAAAAGGCTTCCGCTATTAGAATATTATTTCTTATTATTTTTTTAAAAAACGACTTTGTGTTTGTTAATACTAAATCATTTTTACTAAAATAAATTAACAATGTCTCGTATATATTTAGGTTGAGGAATCTAATTGACTATTTTTTTAATTCCGTAATCTAATTACCAGTTTAGTCAGAAAAAGAAAAGTCCCGTCAACTTTGGCATTGATATTTGTTTTCTCCTTGGCATTGATATTTGTTTTCTTCTTGCTGCCTCTCATAAGTATTTTTTTTAATTCAATAAAATACTAAAACCGTCGTTGACCCAAGTCAATTTTATTTGTACTGTACTCCTTTTTCGTCGAAATTATCAACGAAACATCGGCCAAGGCAAGCAACATGTTAATTTTTTTTTTATTTTTTTCAGAGTTATTTTTGTTAACTCGTCTGAAATTTGAAATATTGGTAAAAGTTTAACATTTTAATAGTTAAAAGTACTTTTTTATTATTATAAATTTTTGAATTTAGATTATTATTATTAACATGCCTATATTTCAACTTTGGAGAATAAACATTTAAAATTAGTCAAAAGCAAACTTTTTAATGAAAAATAATATATATATATATATATATATATATAATTAGTCTTTCTGTTTCTAAGGTTAATTAGAGCTATTAGACAACTGCAGATTTTAAAATCTGTATGTAATTGACAATCTTTATCAAGTGGTAATAGAACTCAAGTATAATTTACTTTATCACTAAACCAAACCAAATATGTACCATTAATTTTCCATTTACTATATTCTTTGTCTCATCCTCCACAATGTTAGAGTTGCTCTTCCTCTAGTTGACTGATTAACTGTTGTAACTTCCTCAGATACTTGTTTGTGGGATGATCTAGTATCATCCCTCCTGAAAATCTGAGTTTTCCATAGAGCTGTGTAGGCGTTTTATATAAAACATGTTTCTCATCAGCATCACTGTAGTCTGAAAATGAATTTTCTGACGAATGTGAAGGGACAATATGCAGGATCCTACCAGGTGGATAAAGATGACGTCTTACACTTTCTTCTTCAATGATATTTTTTCCATTAACATGAATGTTAGGGATGTTAACATGTTCTCCCAATTTAAGTTTTTCCGCTTGATTCAATATTTCATCTTCATCGTCATCGGAGTCATCATAATCGGATCCTTCACTGGAAGAATAATATTCACTATCACCGATAAAGTTCTTTTCACTTAAAAGAGATTCAAAACTTGTTCCAGATAATCCAAAACCTTCAGTCAAATTATCCGATTCAGAGCTTAACAATATGTCCACCTTCTTCACAACCTTTAGGCGTAACAAATAAAAAATAATTAATACCTATTTAAGATAATTAAAAGATATTCTGTGAACTATGCAAAGTATGTAGTTATAAAAACTAGCCAGCCAGAATACTAGTATTTATCAGGATCATTGAATCAAGTAATTGTAACCTCATATTATGTATGGTTTGATATATAACTGAAGGAGCAAACTCTTATTATGGCCTAGCGAATATTTAACAGGACACTATATTCTTATAGAACACACACTAATAGTGTCAAAATGTATATAAAGAAAGAGGGAGCTTGAAAGTTACCTTGGTACAACACTTTATTGCATGTTTTCCAATGGTTTTTGCAAATGGGAAGTGAGATCCAACTGTGGTTAGAATGTTTTTATCCCTAATCCGACACTGTAAATTATTCAATCAATAATTATTTGAGCAAAGTGTTTTATGTCAGAAAATGTCATACAAATAACACAATCAAATCAAAACCATTACCTACCTCGGTAATGAAATCATGAACAGAAGAAGCTGACAGTGTAGGCACTATGTCAGAACCATTTATTACAGACGTGATAAAGGGTTTCCCGAATTCAGCCAACTCCAACGTCATACAGGCAGCTGCAAAAATTACATTTAAGAAACAATTGACATATGGTTAATACTAAAGATCATGTAATAATATAATTATAAAAAAACCCTACTGAATCAGTCACTCAGCTGAACGTGTGTTAATTAAAGAAGTTTGTATACCTGGGCCAAATGTTACACAAGTTGTTGAAGAGAATTGTTGAATTTCTCTAAGCTTATAAGTCAATAGCGCAGCAGTACCACCACCTAGCGAGTGTCCAACGACCTATATGGAAATATATTTGTTATTATTATTGTAACAGAAAAATGCATAGTTTTAATTAATAATACACACTGCATAACATTAATTGATACCTTGATTTTGAAGTGAGGGTTTTGATGAAGAGCTTTAAGTAGTTCAGGAATGCAGCGTTTCCAAATCCAATCAGCTGCAGCAACCATACCACGGTGTGCATGTCCTGAAACCATGTTGTTCCTCTCGTGCTTTCCGCCATCACTGCAAATGAAGTGATCGAAAGAGACTGGAGCACACAGTGCATCAGTGAGAGTGTCTTTTATGCTACGCGTTCCACGGATGAACACAACCAAACATTTTGATTCTTTATCACGTACAATCGTGAAAGCGGGCTTCAGAATCTGACATGCAAAATTCATTTTCAGTTCAAATGGCCGAACATAAATTCATCAACAAAATTAATAGTAACTAATTAACGTACCCTAGATATTCTCTTCCTATAGAGGACATCCTCCTCCTCCAATCCCGCATCAAGTAGAAACGCAAGAGAACGTTTGCGGCTGCTGAAAAGCTTGGCACGTTTCAACATTCTCTTCAACTCACATAACTCCTTCAAAATTCGGGGGCCTTTCACTTCTACACAATCACTTCTTTCACGGCATTCTCTTCCAATTGTTTTCTTATCCTACATATTGATAAGCAAAACCTCTTTCAACAAGAAGAAACTTTTTAAAGAACCCTAACATAAATTAATAGATAAGAACAAGAAAACCACCTTGTCCAACACAGCGTGAGCGATGGCTCTCGGCAAGTTCAAGATGTACCGTGTCTCGGTGTAACAGAGCAACATTATCGCTTCTGCCAATATCAAGATTACTTCCATCAAACTTTTGGGCGCTTCAAGTGCCCTTCGTTGAACCCTCGCACCATTATTTCCATTCCTGAACGGCATTATTATTTGCAAACAAGAAGGAAGCTGAGCAAAATGGAGCAAGAAGAGTTAAACAAAAAAGTAGAATATTTGTTTGGTGCTGTTGTGTTTGTGAAGTGCGAAGAGGACTGTGACCTTATATACAACTTCAACCACAAAGTGTGGAAGAGGTCAGTGATATATTAATTTGGTCCATGTGGAGTGGATGCAAAAGTATAATACGACCAATTTAAACAGCAGTGAGACAAGTTCATCCAACTCGGTAGACAAACAAAGCAGACCGAGTCAATAGATCGGAACTGAGAATTTTATCATATTCAGTTAAATTGTGTTTGCCCTCATTAAATGGTTGTCTATAAGCTGAAGTTTCTTTTTTCTTTCTTGCGTTTGACTTCGTTAAATTTATATAATATATACTTCAAACTTGACAAAATTCTAAGCCTAATAATGTATTTAAAGAATCTCTAAAACAACATTTATTATATAATTTGGTTATTATAGTTTAGCTTTATCAGATTTTGATGCATTGATTATGTATATGAGTTGGTATATGCTTTGTATCCTTTTAATATAATTTTATCTTTTGGCTAAAAATTGAAAGAATAAGCTACATTAATAAATATTGTTCTAGAACAAGCTTATAGTAAAATTTCAATAAATACAATAAGGTTCCTCTATCGATCTTAAATAACAATGGGAGATTCGAGAATTGTGACAAAAAAAATCATGTCAAAATAAATTTAAAAAGTTGAGCAAAGGATCCTTTTCCCAATTGTCATATTTGTAAATTACTGCATTACTCACACCATCACAGTTACTTTTATTATCATAATCACAATTATTTTAAATGCCATTGAGTTTCAATTTTTTACCAAAATAGATGGATGTGATAATTTTTTTTAATTTGTATCAGAAGAATTAATGTTTACATATATTTAAAACTATTATAAAATAAACGAGTTTTTATTTTTAGTTTTTGAAAAAAAAAACACCTCTTTAAAATTTGAAATCGTTATTTTTATTTTCTAAAAAGTAAATAAATTTAAGTTTTAGTACTTATAATATACTCATCTTTTAAAATATGAATTATTATTTTTATTCTTGACATTTATTAAAATGTATATAATAACATTTGTTTTAGATATTTTATTTTTTTAAAGATATCATAAGTGCTTATCATAAAAACTAATTATTATCACCTATAATAATCACTATATCTTTTATTAAAGACATGAATAACCAATAAGTATAAGATAATAATTAAAAACAATTATTTCTCTTTTTCAAATAATATATATATAAACCAAAGATGACTTACTTAATTAGAAAAAAAAAATATTTAAGTCGGAAATTAAAAATAATTTATTAAATTATTTATGATTTATTAATATTTTCATTTATGATTAATTTAATAAACATGACCAAATTTATTTATTAATACTTTATGGATATTGAATGTGGTTTCTTTAAGGAGGTAAACTTATAAAGTAGACTTATTCCCTTGAAATAGTACCCATTTTTACTAATAATGAGAGATTACTTCTGCAACCATTATTGGTTTAATGATGGTTATGTATTAGTCTGTGAAATCTTGGGGACTTTAACAAAGAAGAATGTAGAGTAGAAACTGAATTGGATAGGGAATTGGATAAAAATAAAATATTTCTATTAGCTTGATAAATAGGTAAAGAAATATGCATTTTTTTTAGTTTCACATATTTTATTTTTTTACTCGAGTGCAAGAAGGAAAAAGTATAAAACAAACTAATATTTTTCAAAAATAGTATTCTCTTATTTTTCTATATAGTAGAATTAGACCACATTCGTTCCACAGTAATGTTATTTTATTAAGTTAAGTAATTCAAACATTTTAAGAAAAATTATACTTTTATGATCAAAATTATTTTATAAATATCAAAGTATAAATATATGGGGAAAATAATATTATTTTAAAATTTATTTAGTTCATAAAAAATAATTAATAAATAGATGGATTATTTTATATTATATCATTAATTAATTTAATTTTTTTTGAATGATTTCTTTTCTACATTTACGTGCTTCTTTTTCATCAAACTGATAATTATAATGAGTGAAGGAAGAAGTCCACTGCATTCATTTTTCATCTTTAAATCTAGTAAGTAGTTTTTAATCAATAAAATACTAGCTGTCATTCATTATCCAATTTAATTTAGGAAAAATATTTATGCACCCCCTAATTTTATTCCGCGTCTTCATTGAAAATTTTTCACTTTATCATTCTAATTTATGAAAAAATAAATTTTAGATTGTGAAATACAAAAGTAACTTTTTGCATGAAAAAAGTTGTCAGAAATTTGAAAACTATTTTGACTTTCAAAAGCTTTTTTTTTTTACTTAATAGATCCTGTAATTTAAAAGTCATTTTTTCTATAAAAAAAATTAAATTATATCATTTAAAAGTCATTTAACTTTAAAAATATATAATTAAAAGTTTTTTTATTACTTCTGGATTGTACAGTATAATTTGGAAATAATTAGAAAGTCTTCCAAGTTATACAATTTGAAAGTTAAATTTGACTTGTGAACTGTGTACTCTAAAAACTCTTCCTAAATTACACAAGCCAAAAGTTTTTTTTATGGAAAAAAAAAAACAATAACTTGATTGTACAAAATTACATAATTCAAAATATTTTCTTCGTTAAATCTAACCATGACACAGACACATAGACAATAATGGTACGGCAAGAAGGTGATAGCAGTACGGAAAGGGTCGGAGGCCACATGGAGACAATTTAATGTACATGGAAACTACATATGTGCAAAAAGAAATAAATTCAATTCTAGTGTACCCTTTTCTTTTGAAATTATCAAGACTACCAGCAAAAGCACCTTGTTAGTTTTTATTAAATTTTGTGTGAGAGTTGTATCTTTTTCCTTTTAATTTTTTTTAAGTGTGATAGTTTAAACATTGGTCAAAGTTGAACACTAAATTTAATAGTTAGAAGTAATTTTTAATTTATTTTTCATTTCATTTTCACTATATATCTCTCTTTTTCTTTTTCGACATTTAAATTTTTTTTCTCCACCTTTCTTTGTTATCTTTCTCTTTCTTTTACTCCAATACCAAGATGGGTGACACTTTGTATTTTCGATTTAGTTAAATATCAGAATTGGAACAAGAAGGCAATCCATATTTAGAAGATTTTTTCATATATGTTTTTGTTAATACAAGAAATATTTCTGTTAGGTTGGATTTACATTAGTCTTAATGTGATTAGAGTAAATTGAAAAGTAAAAAAAGAAATAAATTTTATAGTTGAAAAGAAATTTTGAGTTCTTATAGTATCATGTCTTCTAACAAGCATGTTCATTGTTCTTTCATCCATTCTACATTTTACTTGCAGAGAAAAGATTAGTATTATTATTAGTATTATTAATTTTGAGTTGGGTAAATATTTAAGTCATACACTAATCCTGCTTAATATAACTTCTTTTCTTATCATGGCTACAAAGGGGATAAAAAAATTAAAGATAAAACAATTATTCAGCTAGTTTTCTATGAATAACTTAGTTTTTGTTTTTTTACTGAGTTAAACCTGAAATCAAAATTCTAATATCAGAAGGCAACCCAAATTTTTTTTGGATTACTATATCCTTTTGCTTGTTGAAACCTTACATGTTTAACAAAATTAATCAAATCTTTTTATTTATGATAAATTTTGAACATGATTTATTAATATTATTTTTTGTCTTTATCATTAATTAATAATATGACATTCGCAGTTCCCTAACTAGTCACAGTTATTCATAGTGCATAGAACAATCATGTATACTTCTTTTATTTGACATGGGGAGGCAACCACTGAAACAGAGACAACATCATTGTTTTAATAATATTAATCAATGTTAAGAACCAGGATAGATTTTGTGGTGTGGGTACCCTAAGACAAGGAAGCTTCCGAGATGCAAATTGATAACAATTAACTACAGCTTGTTCTTGAACATCAACAAACTCATCAAGCAGATAGCAAAGGATTCTATTGTTGATTACCTACGTAAAATCCACCGAAAGTCAATGGAGTAATACACAAAATAATTATATAGAAAATTTAACTCCTTCATCGTCTGTTGAAGTTCCTTTAAAGACCACAAGCTTTCCTTTCTGTTCTAATAGTTTCAGTGCACGATTCAAAATAGTTCGATCTATTCCATGAAGCTCTGCAGAATATAAAAAACAATGAGAACTAATTGCAAAGCCCAGAAGGTAAGTAATAACTACAATATATTAAGAAAAAAGAGTACACAGATATTGAGGAAAAATCTTCCTTCTTACACACAATGAGGATGAAAGGTATGGCACACACATAACATCACAGAAAAAATAAAGAAAGACATGAATTTACTAGATTCGACACCTTCAAACAGTCTCAAAAGTATTCCATTATATTACATCAAATTACAGGTTTTCTCAACAAATTTACACTGTTGTCAGTTATCAAGACATGCCCCTTTGACTCCACATTCCAAGAATACTATAAACACAAAGATTTGCATCACTATCAACTACCAAGACACATCGCTTGACTTCCGTCATCAAGACTTGACATAAAGAATCCCATTTGGATCCACCATCACTTCCAATATACTCTATTAAATCGGTAACCAAATCAAACCATTAACTTTGATACCATTATATGTAGGAAAAATCTTCCCTCTCACATAATGAGGATCAAAGGTATACACAAAATAACATCACAAAGAAAAAACAGAAAACGACACGAATTTAAATTATGCGCCACCTATTGCCATCGTCCACGAAATTGTCTCAAAAGTATTCATTGTATCACATCACATTACAAGTTTTCTGAACAAATTTAAGAAACTCTTCCCACTACAAATTTTCTGGGTAAACCTGAGAAACCCTCCCCCATTAAAAAACCGTCTCCCTTTAATTTAGGGTGGTGACCCCTCTCTCTCAATTGTGTGTACCTTCTTCATTAACATGATGTATATAGCAAAGGTTCATGACTTCCTTCATAAATAAGACTTAGTGGGCCTTATCTATCCTACCTCTTCAACTATGTCTCATTATGATAACGAGATTTTCAAGAGTCAAGATACATTCACCATCCACTTGGCTCTTAACTTTCTTGTATTAATGTTAGGAAAATTTGGATTGATTTTCACAAAAATCCCCCTCTAAACTGTATAACTTTTGAAAGCAAAAACTCAACTTTTAAAACGACCAATTCCATTTTATTCGCCTGGGGTTAAATGTAAAATCATCTCCATTGATTCATATTTAATATTAACCAATTATATAATTCTTTTCATTTTCCAATTACTTTTTTCCTTATTTTTGAACTTTCTGGGATTAAAACAAAATGAAGAGGTATCATCTTCCTCTTCTCTGAATTTGTCTGCACTCCCATTCTCAAGCATATTGGTCCAATAGTGCAGTGCAGACACCACAGAAACCACTCTCTCCATTCAGAACAAAAATTATACCATGATCTTTCACAATATCCAGTCTTGCAGTTGTAATAATTCATTCCAAACAACTATATGACCACGTAAAAACCAAAGGATTGGACTATATCTGTTGAGATATGTTAGGAAGTTTCAGATTTTATCCTTATTAGTTTTAATTCTGTATATGTTGGTGCATCTTGTTTTTATTTCCAAAAATACCCAACTCATCTATCTATCCAATGTATGTAATTAGAAATAATAAGAAAGAATTTATTCACTTGAATTGAGAATATCAGTATAAGTCAAAAACTTTACTGCTATTAGTTTGCCAACTTTTTGAATTTACAGATTCTGATTGAAAATATGATCATGAAACGGAAAATTGTAGCAAAATTTATCAACTGGGATTCATTTAGCATAATAAACTAGATAAGGGTTGTCC
>Ga0123340_1003596_pt1 | contig 14552 bp, 18 predicted proteins | sample SirMexnodulemix_FD_89961 | JGI IMG/M metagenome (GOLD analysis project Ga0123340, IMG submission 89961) | Root nodule microbial communities of legume samples collected from Mexico - Siratro Mexico nodule mix | ecosystem: Host-associated > Plants > Roots > Nodule | place: Mexico: Nepantla... | reverse complement strand
GATATATTTTGAATTTTGATAGAGATAGAATTTGAATTTTGATAGAGATAGGGTTTAATTTTTTGATAGAGATAAAATTTGATATTTGATAAAGATAAAATTTGAATTTTGATTCAAGATGTAACATTAGTTTTATTCACAATCAGATTTAATTTTTCCATGATTTTACGAAAGGTATTTTGTCCTTATCTTTTATCAAAAAAAGAATAAGGGGTTGCACCCATATGTGATATTATTTATGGTACTTAACGTAGATTCCAAAAATTATCTATTAATATCTTCTATTATTATTTTAAATAAAAACAAAATTGAAAGAGAGATGGAAGCATAATTCTAAAAAAATTGAAGATACACAAACACAAAGGATTAAAAAATTCAAGTACCAGAATCTTATTAAAAATAGATTCAAGTTTCACATGTCAATTTCAACATCCACAAATAGAACCTAGAAATGCACAACCAGAAGGACCAAAGCAAGACAAACACTTAAAGATTAATCAAGAGCTTTGGGTAGTGAGCATCTCTAATAGAAAAAATATTTTGGGTTTGGAGTTTAAATTATTTTTCATATTGTAAAGTTATACTCAGTTAGCTTTTATTATTTTCTGTGAAAGTGTTTATTTTATTGTTTAGAGTTCATGGTCTCATGAGGAGATCAAGAGAGTGTTACCATGGGAGGAAATAATAGTCGTGGTTCCTAGAGAGGAGAGAATACTTGTGTTTCCTAGAGAGGAGAAAATACTCGTGTTTCCTAGAGAGAAGAGAGTACTCGTGTTTCCTAGAGAGGTGATAATATTTGTTCTAATTAGTTGATTAGTGAAAGTTCTTAAGCAATTGCTTAAGGTGACTGGATGTAGCTCAAGTTTGAGTGAACCAAGATACATCTTATATACCTCGAATTTAATTTTACATTTTCCTTATGTGCCTCAGAATTATTTTTACTATTTCTTATTTATTATCCATTGTAAATTAAGTTTGTAGGCTCCATTCAACCCTCTTTTTAGAGTCTGATGCGTTTTTAGTTGGTATCAGAACTAACATTTAAGGTTAGTTCTTAACAGGATGAGAGGAAATGATCTTGGGTGACTCGATGGACTCTGAGGGACAATCTATCAATTGTCCACTTTTATTTAAAGGTGAAAAATTTGAGCTATCAAAACTCAAGATGACTACTTTTCTTGAGTACTGTAATGTTGATTTATTGTATGGGAATGAAACTGGAGTTTCATCTTTACTTCATATTGAAAATATGTTTTGGCTGAGTTCAAGAGGGGGCTGAATTGAACTTTACAAATATTTTATTTTAGAAAGAAATGGAAAACGTTTTAAGCCAAATGAAAGTTTTCACAAATCTCAATGATCAATGACTTAAGGTGCAACACAGAAAATAAATCGATTCAAACTCGAATAAGCTGATTTATTTTATGACAGAACAAACAACAATAAAAAATACACACAATGTTAATGAATCGACACTATGGAATTGAAACACAATGATAAAGAACATGCAGAATGCAGTATAAATATCAAAGGAAATCAACACCAATTGAATTACAACTAAGAATTAAATCACATCAATTGACAAGTTGTGCACTAACAAAAAGGGAATTAACAAAACTGCAGAGCAAATAGTTAAGCGAGTTCAGTAGATTGAAAATACCAAAGATTTACAACAGGCACAACAATAAAACCAGCACACAATTGAACTAGAGAACAAAAATAATTGTGTAAAAAACTAAAGTCTAATCCCAAGATGAAATGAGAGATAAACAATATATAACCAATCAAGAAGCTCTATGTAATTATGTAGAAAACTAATTAAAGAATTGTGAAGAATAAATGAGATTTTAATCTACCATATTATGTAGAAAACACAAACCAGATGCAGAACAAATAAACCAGTGAAATCCGCAAAGAATCAGGCACCAATCAACAACTCAATAGTTATAGGTTATGTCCAAGAATCCAAAAACTCAATGCAATAGAAGCGCTTTTTAACAAATCTGTAAAACACCCGATTAAGCACAAATTATACAAAAAAATGAATAATAGTTTCAGATTAAAGAACCTTTTAAAAACATATTGGAATCCAAATTCCCAATAGATTAAACAATCATATATTCACCAATGCTCAAGAATCAATTACAAAGATACCAAGCAAAATTTGATGGCACACACAATGGATTGAAAGCTCGAAATAGATCTGATAAAACCAATGACAGAATTTCAAAATATATAATAGCAACTGTGCGGTACAGATAAAAAACGCGGAGAGAAGGGTCAAGAGAAGAGCACACAAGCAATTATACTGGTTCACCCTTCCTCAAGGGCTACATCCAATCTTTCTGACAACCCTAGGAAGAAAATTCCCACTAAACACTCAAATGTACACAATTACAATCAAGAACCCTTGTACACTGCAAGATTACAAAACACCACTAAATTATGGAACTACCATCCTATAGCCCCAAACAATTCAGAAAAAACCCAACGCTAAACCCTATAGCATCACCAATTAAAAAATTGAATCATATATTACAATTGAACAATCTAAGCACAGAAAACTTGAATCAAAATAGGTTGAAGAATTGAGTATAGAAGCTCCTTGATTTCCAGTGAAGGTGGGTTTGCGCAAGATCATGAAGAACTTCAATGGCACAGTACAATTTCACAATCTTTGTTCTTCAAAAAAACCTCTTTCAATCTTTGAAAACACCAAGCAATCTTTCTCTCTCAGAAGATTAACACTCTTGTTCTCAATTTTATTCTCTGTGTCTGTTCGTTATTCGCTCAAAGAAGGTCTGGGTATTTAAAACATAAAAGTCCAAAATTGTTTTTCATAAAACAATTTGACAGTTTTGGTGCAGACCTCGAATAAGTCAATTTCATAAAAAGGAAATCCATTTATTTTCTGCTGAAAACTAAATCTTTGAAACTAAGTTTTCTAGAATGCTTTTTCTATGCTTTGTTACTTATTTTAAGAAGGTTTGTATTGTACCAAGTAGTTTCTTCTAAGCTTTGCATAGGTTTACCTTCACCTTCAATCACACTCACTCACACCCATTATGATAAGGCCTAAGTCTTCATCTTTACCTTACATGCTTTTCTTTGCCTTTGTCCAAATACTTTGCTTCATGAAATGCTGAATCCTTTGAGATTCTCAACACATACCTTTGGAAAGTTTTTCCCAAGGAATACTTTGACTAACTAACAAAACCGAAGGTATCAATTAAATGTCAAGGTAAAAAATATCTAGATTTTTGCTTTATTAGAAGAAGAAATTGCAAAAGTTCATGCTTTACCAAGTGCTGAAGAAATATGGGAGACTTTTGCACTAACACATGGAGGATCCAAAGAAATCAAAACAAGCACATTGACTTTACACAGAAGACAATACAAAATGTTTTCTATGAAAAATAGTGAAATCATCCAGACTACGATATCAAGGCTACAAACTATTTTTAATAGTTTAAGATCTCTTAAAACTTTATTAATAAGATTAATGATAAAGTCTTGAGAACTCTTCCTCCACAATGGAGAACACAAAAAATAGTGTTGAGGGCATCAAAGGATCTAGAGAAAATGCAGTTGGATGAGCTTGTAGGTATTCTGCTCATTCTTGAAAAAAGTACTACATTGAGATACCAAGATGCCAAGGCTAACAATCTTACTCTAAAATTTTTGCAAAGGATGAAGAAAGCAGTGTCTATCAAGATTTAGAGTGATACAAAAGATTCAACAAAAATTGTTGATATTAATGAGGAGGAAATTTCTTTTGTTGTAAATAAATTCAACAAAATGTTGAAGAAGCGGGGAAAGTTTAGGAGAAAATCTAAGCACAAAAATCATAAAGAGAAGATCATTTGTTATGAAAGTGAAAAACATAAACATTGTAGGTTAGACTGTCCAAATCTTGAAAAAGAAAAAGAAAAGAAAGAAGACAAAAAGAAGAAAAAGAAAATTATCATGTCCACCTGGGAAGATCTAGATTCTTCAAGTTCGGATTATGATCAGGAAGCACATGTTAGTCTTATGACAGACACCATCTACAATTCCACATCAGAAGAGTCTGATGAATAGGTAGATTTATTTGACATTCATTCTCTTAGGGAAGTATATCAAGAAGATATATTTAATAATGCTATAATAATTGAGGTGTTTAAAGAAACAACAAGAAAATACAAAAATGCATTAGATGAAATTGAATCATTGCATACTGCTTTTAATAAGTTATTTGATAAGCATGAAAAATTTCTTGAAACTCATGAAAATTTGTGTGAAGAAAATAAAGCTTTAAAACACAATTTTGAAAATGAAAATACATTATTTGAAAAAATTAAAAAGGAGTTGTTGTTAGCTAGAGAAAGTCTTTGTAAGAGACCAGTGAAAGAAAATCAAACTTTAGATGGTATAATTAAAGAAAATATTGGTCTGAGAAAAATTTTGTCAAATTCAAACATAAATAAAATCTCTTGATTTGTTGATTAAAATTTATAAAATATTTCAGGATAAATCAGGGATAGAATATGAAACTAATAATCATGCATCATCTTCTAATGTTTCTACAAGAATACCATCTATGAGGCATAAAAAACAAAATCAGTGAAAATTGCTAATTAACAAGAAAGGACCCAAAGAAGTATGGGTACCAAAGAATAAAATTATTTTTCTTACTTATGTGCTTAATCTCAATAAGAAGACTCTAATCACAACACCGGGACAGCGGACACTCACAATTCATAATGACAAGAAAGTCTTCATTCCCAAGGTAGAAAAATAAGATGGAGATGGTTAAATACATTTGAGACATTTAATTCTACTAACAATGACTCATCAATTAGAAGGTATGTTTTATAGTGTATACAAGGTAAGCATCTCTAGGTTTTCTTTGTCTAAATAAAGGTAAATATAAAAGGTGTTGTTTATTTCGTGCATTAGATGGTCTAGGGTCTGCCAAGTACAACGTAGACAATTTAAGATATGTTTTTCCCTTAATCTAAGCAATAATTTGATATTCTTGAAATTATGATTGTCATTATTATGAATTTTGAAAATTTAAGATTTTGATATATGTTGTTTGGATTCACTGAATATTGGTAAATTCAAATAGTTTTGAAAATCAATGCATTAAAATTTGGTAGTGCACTTTTTCCATGGTGAGTTTTTTAGCCTAATTAATGGATGGATCATTCTATGTCATATCTCTTTATTAAGTGTGAATTTGTTTATAATGGCTTATGCATCAGAATTTAGCTTAATTCTCTATTTTTATGACATTGGTAACATGTATTGTTTAAGATTATTGAGGACATTTTGTTTCTTCCCTTTCGTATTCTTTTCTTATGTCTCAGTCTTATACTCATTAGAATTATGTCTTTGTAGAATGTAAATAAGCATTGTAAATCTTTTAGCAAAAGACATTTGAAAAAGTGATGAAATATGTGATTATGTTCCGCAATACAAGAGAGACCAAATGCAAATACAAAAATTTCAATAAGTAGAACATGTCATATTAGAAAAACAAAAAGCTTCGAAAACAAAATATGTTGGATCCAAAATAACAAAGTTTGCTACAAAAGTAAATCCCAAGCATCTAATTAGTCATTTACTTATGTATTTTCTACTTAATATTTTTCCCCTATTCACTTTATTTTTCTCCCCATACATGGTCCACATTGATGGAATACGCCCCCACCACCTTAGTCATAGAATAAAGAGGACAAAGAACTAGAGGGTTAATCAAGAGCTTTCTAGAAGATTGGGCCCATCTCAGTATGTTTGGGCCTCTCACTAATTGTTCGGCCCGAATGCGACCTTGAAGAGATCACTTTTGGGTCACCTTCAATTATAGAAACTGGCTTTGGCTCCTTGCTTGATTTGGAGTTTCTTGTATGGAGTATGGAGGAGGCAGCAGAAGTAATGAATGTAATGTATAATTCACGGATTGGATGAAGTGATCTAGAAGAGAAAGGAGATGTCAGATAGGTGAGGCTAACTCTTACAAGGTGCCTAGGCTAAACTAAAAAGATGAGCTAACCTAGAGGTGATCACAAGAATAAGTGAAGTTGAATTTGGACAACATTTCTCTACTCAATCCATGATGAAAATACAATAGGGTAACACACTTCTTTATAGTTCTAGAGTCAGCCCAAAGTGGAGCCAAATTTATGAAATTTGAATTCAAAAATAAAACCCTAGATTTAGAAGAGACAATGAGAGCATAACATATGTCCTTCACAGTTTCCATGCCTCTTCTCACATTTAGCACATGTTTAATATGTCCCTTGCTTTGTGTGAAGCTACTTGTGCACCAACTTCAAGCCTTGGACATTCTAGGGTTTGCATTGGGCTTTAGAAAGGTCAAATGCAACCCTAGATGGACTATATTATCTTATTCTAACCCTATTCTACCCCATTAACGCCAAGAGTTGCTAAAGGATTTGACGAAACCAACAAGAGGATGAAGTCTAAAGGATCGAGGGTGGCAAATGTATTGCAAGAAGAATCCGGAAGCGTGAAAATTTTCAAGAGAGAAAACGCTCGAACACCTTGAGATCTTTTGGCAATCAATTTTCATCAAAAACACTAATCTTGGAGCATTGCTTTGGATGTGAATTTGTGAGACTGTGATCTTAATCCAGAGTTAAGTCTTTCTACTCTGTTCTTAGTACAATTTTGTAATTTGTTGAGTAGAATCACTGTTGGAATTGTTCTATTCTTAATCATCTTTGTATTGTGAGTGTATAGTTGCATATTACATTGGGCTTGTAAGTGTAGCTGGTTTAGTGTAGTAGGTGCATTGGTTGAATAGTTGTTGTAGGGTTCAATAGGTTGTTTGCTGCTGGGAGTAGTGGTTGCTTGCAGGTTGCCAATGTTGTGTATTGTGTAAAACTGATCTTGGTGATCTTTCTTAGTGGAACCCTTTGCTAGTTGGCAAAGGACTGGACGTAGCCCTTGAGGAAGGTGAACTGGTATAAATCTTTGTGTTATTGATCTTTCTTTTTCTCTTCTTGAACAATTCTTGTTTCTATTCTTGCTTGCACAATTAACTGTTTTTTACGTATAATTGATTGTTCATTCTTCTGGGGTTGTTTTGTGTTTTCATGGAATTGTTATTTCATCTGTATAAGTAACTAAACCTGTTCTTGATATTGTTTGAGTGTTTTCCATTATTTGTAACCACTATTTAAATTCGTTAAATTTCTTGAAACAACTTTTTGTTGAAACAATTATTGGTTCTTGTTTTGTCTATTAATATGATATGTATTATTGTGTGATTGAGCTAAGATTACTGTGAATACTATTCATCTGATTGTTGTTGTGTTATTCTTAAATAATTTCCTATAATCAATAAACCGCTTCTACTTTTAATTCTAGTGTCTTTTCTGTCTGATTAATTTGTGTTCTTGTCATTTTACTGGTTAACTGTTCCTTTACAGATTTGATTTACATTAACATTTCTGTTAAGTAATTTTATTGTTTACTGTTTGACTGAGTTTATTGTATGCAATTGACTACTTCTGTGTTTCCAGTAAACTAAATGGTGTTGTTTCCAGTTCTGTTAAATATTTCAATTGATTGATTCTGTTATGGAATTTACTGATCCTTTGACGTGCACTTCTCAATATCATTTTTCAGTAGTTTCTAATAAAGAACTTTCATCCTGTCTTTAACTATTTCAATTGTTTATGAAAATTTTTGAAAGTTCAATTCACCCCCCTCTTGAACTCTGCTTAAACTTATTTTACAATTGGCATCAGAGCTAGAACTTGAATCCTAGTCAAGTTTTCGATCCATGGCTGAGAACAAACTACCTTTTGTTAAGGGAGCCTCTATTCATAGGTCACCAAAGTTTTCTGGGGTGAACTATCAGTTTTGGAAAATGAGGATGAAAATCTTTATTGAGTACAGTGATCGTGGTATTTGGAATGGCATAGTAATTGGTCCTTATATTCCTATGTCTGTTGTGAATGGTGTGTCTGTTGTGAAATCATATGATGAATTGTTTGAGGCTTAGAATAAAAGAGTTCAGTATGATTGTGTTACAAAAAATATAATCACCTCTGCCTTAAATCTTGATGAATTCTTCGGGGTATCCCAGTGCAGCTCTGTAAAACAAATGTGGGACATAATGTAGGTCACACATGAAGGAACAAATGATGTAAAGAGAGCTAAAAAACATGCACTCATCCAAGAGTATGAGCTGTTCAGGATGAAACCAGGGGAAACCATTGCGGATGTTTAAAACGGTTTACTCATTGTCAATCATCTGATTAAACTGGGAAAACAATTTGATAAGGAAGAGTTGAACATCAAAATCCTTAGGTGCTTGGATAGGACCTGCTAGCCCAAGGTGACTGCAATATCTGAGACTAGAGACTTGACCACCCTCACCACAACAACACTGTTTGGCGAATTGAGGAAACATGAGCTTGAGATGACAAGGCTAAAAGAGATGGAGACTGTAGAAAAGAAATCTAGAAGCCTTGCACTAAAAAAAAAGACTGCAGAAGTTGAGTCTAGCGAGGAGAGTTCTAACGAATGCAGTGATACTGAAAATCTCAATTTGCTGACAAGGAGATTTCAGAAATTTATCAAGATGAAGGGCAAGATGAAGAATCAACAGAGTAAAAGGTATAACAAGAAACCTGATTTATCCTTTTTTTTATTTATTTTTTTAATTATTTTCAGTCAAAAGGACGTATATCAGGTATTTTTCAATTGTTTGACTAACTCCGATTGAGCTGAATTTTTGCCGGACATAGAGAAAGGCATCTACAACAAGGCCCACCACAAGTGGTGAGTACCACCCTAAAACTTCCAAATTCGGCCGTTTTGACCACTTTCTTCAATTTTTAAGATTTTTCTCTTCATTTTTGGACTCTCGGATACTGTTACAGTTGACCTGTGGTGGTCCCATAATTTTTAAAAATCATTAGATAGTGTTTTGGAATTTATTTTTCCCATTTTCTATTATTTCGTAGATAGTTGTAACCATTTTTCTTATTTTGCATGGTCTTGCAGGTGAGGATCCACACAAGCACTTGAAGGAATTTCATATAGTCTGCAGTACCATGAAACCACACGGGATTGATGAGAAACATATCAAAATCAAAGCATTCCCATTCTCTCTAGATGACGGAGCAAAGGATTGGTTGTACTATCTCCAGCTAGCATCCATTCGAAACTGGATGACATGAAGAGGTTCTTCTTAGGGAAATTCTTCCTAGCCTCAAGAGCCACAACAATCAGAAAGGAGATTTGCGACATCAGACAAGCAAGTGGTGAGAACCTACATGAATACTGAGAGAGATTCAAGAGACTTTGTGCTAGTTGTCCACACCACCAGATTACGGACCAGCTGCTCATAGTCTATTTCTATGAAGGCCTTCAACCCATGGATTGGAGTATGGTGGACACAGCCAGTAGAGGTGCCTTGGTAGACAAAACACCTGTAGTAGCTACAGAGCTCATTGCAAATATGGCTGCCAATTCTCAACAGTTTGGGACTAGATCCAATAGTAGTGCAGTCTACCATGGGCAAGCCTCTTCCAGTAAACCAAATTTTCCAGCCTCAAGCAACACAGATCAACAAATTTTAACCAACAAGCTTGATGAGTTGGCATCATTAGTGAGACAGTTAGCTGAGTCAAACATTTCAGGTTTCAGTTGTCAGTCCACGACCTAGAGCATGTGGTATATGTTTTGATGTTTCACATCCCACTAATGCTTGTCCCGCACTGGAAGTAGAGAATTCTAATGATTACACTATTGCAGCAGCTGGAGTTTTTCCAGGGGGACCTCAACAACAGTATAATCCTTACTCTAACACATACAACCCTGGATGGAGAGATCGTCCAAATTTGAGATGGGGCAAAATCAAAATCAATATTTCCATAATTCCTCCAACAATTCCACCTTCCATCCAAGGCAAAATTGGCAACAAAACTCCAACCAACATAGACCTCCAGCAATTTGATTTTGTGCAGCAAACCACACCATCTACCTCAACACCTTCCCAGCCACAAGGTGGCCCCTCCTTGGAAGAATTGATGAAATAGATGGCAACCAACAATTTGCAATTTCAACAAAGGACTGAGGCGCCATTCAGAGTCTACAAACCCAGATAGGGCAATTGGCTAATGCAATTAATCATAATCAGCCTCAAGTTCCTAACAATTTACCTTCCCAAGCAGTTCCAAATCCAAATGCTAATGGGAAGAATGTGAGTGCCATTACCTTGAGGTCTAGGAAGCAAACAGTGGGACCTGCACTGGAAGAGCTAAATTTTGAAGGAGTTGGAGCTGGACATAAAGAGAAAGACTTGGACACGGCAAGTAAGGCAGCAATTGAGCCTTCTATTCCTGTACCCTTTCCACAGAGATTCATCCCCTCCAAGAAGATGGCAGATGTAGCATTGGAGAAGGAAATCTTAAAAACTTTCAGAAAAGTTGAAGTCAACATTCCTCTCTTAGATGCAATCAAGCAGATTCCAAAATATGCCAAGTTCTTGAAGGAGTTATGCACCAACAAAAGGAAGCTCAAGGGTAATGAGAGAGTCAGCCTAAGTAAGAATGTATCAGCACTCATCCAGCCAATGCCTTAAAAATGCAAGGATTCAGGGACGTTTTCTATTCCTTGCATCATAGGGAATTGTAGATTTGATGATTGCATGTTAGACTTAGAAGCATCCATAAATGTCATGCCCACATCCATTTTTAATTCTCTAGGTCTTGGCCCCTTAAAGGCTACTGGTGTGGTCATTCAATTGTCCAACAGAAGTAATACACACCCTGCAAACTTAGTTGAAGATGTGTTAGTTAGGGTGAATGAACTTATCTTCCCTATCGACTTTTACATTTTAGAGATGGAGGGTGACTATACTTCTAGCAAGTCCCCATCATTCTTGGCAGGTCGTTCCTTAAGATTTCTAGGACCAAGATAGATGTGCATTCTGGAACTATGTCCATGGAGTTTAGTGATAATGTTGTTAAATTTAATATATTTGATGCCATGCGACATCCTAGAGAGGAGCATTCCATTTTGTGCATTGATGTCATTGATGATGTGGTTGATGAGTTATTTGATTTTGTACATGCTAAAAGCTTGGATATTTCTGATAAGTCTGATGTTTGTTATGACTACAAAAACAATATATGGTGTCATAATTGTGCTGATTTTCCTAATATACCCAAGTATGATGAGTCAATTTCTTATGGAGAGTCATGTATTCATGATGTTGATGATGTTGGTGATTATTTTATTACAATTCCACGTTGTATTGACATTGACACTAAGGATATGTAGGGACTACCTGGTAGTATTTCTTGTGTTGATTCTTTTGCAAGTACCACTCAGGCCCACATCAGTTCCGCGGAGTTGCTACCTCCCACTATAGTTTTCCCCTCCATTGAGCAGACCTTAAAGTTGGAACTCAAAACCTTGCTTGAGCATCTCAAGTACGCTTTCTTGGAGAAGGAAGAAAAGCTACCCGTCATCACTTCCAAGTACTTGTTGCTTGATTAAGAAGCAAGGTTGTTGCAAGTCCTCTAAACATACAAGAAAGCAATTGGTTGGACTTTAGCAGATATTCCTGGTATCAGCCCTTCCACTTACATGCATAGGATTTTATTGGAGGATGGGGCAAAACCAATGAGACAGCCTCAGAGGAGACTCAACCCACTTATTCTAGTTGTGGTAAAGAAAGAGGTCACTAAGCTACTTCAGACAGGTATCATTTATCCGGTCTTTAATAGCTAGCGGGTGAGTCCAGTTCAGGTGGTGCCTAAGAAGTCAGGAGTCACCGTGGTAGCCAATGAAAAGAATGAGTTGATTCCCACACGAGTCCAGAATAGTTGGAGAGTTTGCATTGATTACGGGAGACTTAACCAAGCTACTCGGAAGGACCATTATCCCCTCCCATTCATTGATCAGATGTTAGAGCGGTCAGCTGGCAAGTGTCATTACTGCTTCCTAGATGGCTACTCAGGTTATTTTCAGATTCACCTTACACCTGAGGATCAAGAGAAGACTACTTGCACATGCCCCTTTGGGACTTATGAAAATAGAAGGATGTCTTTCGGTTTGTCCAATGCACTTGGAACCTTTCAAAGGTGTATGGTAAGCATCTGATCTTTTAGAAGAATGCATGGAAGTTTTCATGGATGATTTTTCTGTATATGGGTCTTCTTTTGATGATTGTTTGAGTAGTGTAGCAAAAATTTTACAAAGATGCATTGATAGTAGCCTGATACTTAATTATGAGAAATGTCATTTTATGGTTGGATCTGGTATTATGTTAGGACATGTTATATCAGGAAGGGAATTGAGGTAGATCCTGCTAAGATAGAAATTATTTCTGCTTTGCCTTACCTCACAACAATGCTGGAAGTTCATTCTTTTCTTGGACATGCAGGTTTCTACAGGAGATTCATCCAGAACATCAGCCACATTGCCCAACCCCTAACCAACCTCCTACAACAAGATGTGGAGTTCATCTTCAATGATAATTGCAAGGTTGCTTTTGACCCCTTGAAGAAGTGTTTGACTACTGCCCTTATCATCCAGTCTCCCGATTGGACAATTCCATTCGAGCTTATGTGTGATGCCTTCAACTATGCAGTTGGAGCAGTTTTGGCTCAGCGGCAAGACAAAGCTTCTCATGTCATATCATATGCATCAAAGACCTTGGATTTAGCTCAGGCTAATTACACCACCACTGGGAAAGGAGCTTCTAGCTGTGGTTTTTGTTCTGGATAAATTTATATCATATCTACTAAATGCCAAAATTATTGTTTTCACTGACTATACATCTTTGAAATTCCTTTTGAAGAAAGCAGATGCTAAGTCACGGTTAATCAAATGGATGTTGTTACTCCAAGAGTTTGACATAGAAATTAGAGACAGGAGTGGAGCACAAAATTTAGTTGCTGAACATTTGAGTCAAATCCAATCACAGGTTGTTGCACCATCCTCCATCAGAGATGACTTTCCAGATGAGCAGCTTTTGCAGCTGCAAGGTAAGTCTCTCATCCCTTGGTACACTAATTTGGTTAATTTCCTGGTTGCTAGTACCTTTCCAGATTATTTCACTAGGGCTCAAAGCTTGAAACTGAAAAGTGATTCCAAGCATTATGTTTGGGATGACCCCTACTTGTGGAAATTTTATAGTGACCATGTCATTAGGAGATGCGTACCTGACCATGACTTTTCATCCATACTTGCATTTTGTCATGCATATGCATCTGGTGGACATTTTGGGAAAAGGACTACACGTAAAGTTCTAGATTCTGGTTTCTATTGGCCCACCTTATTTCATGATGTTTATGTTTATTGCAAATCTTGTTAAAAGTGTCAGAGTGCAGGGAGTGTTTCCCGTAAATATGAGATGCCTCAACAACCCATTTTGTTTTGTGATGTATTCGATGTCTGGGGTATTGACTTTATGGGACCATTTCCTATTTCTTTTGGTTTTACTTACATATTACTTGCAGTGGATTATGTTTCTAAATGGATGGAGGCGAAAGTCACACGGACTGATGATTCTAGTGTTGTAATGGATTTGTTCGCACCCATATTTTTCGTAGGTTTGGTGTTCCCAGGGCTATTATCAGTGACCAAGGCTCTCATTTTTTCAACTGGAGCATGGATGCTTTACTGAAAAAATATGGAGTTCTCCATAAGGTTGCAACAACTTACCATCCATAAACTAACAAGCAAGTAGAAGTGTCAAACAGAGAGATCAAACAAATTCTGTAGAAAACAGTAAACTCCAACAGAAAGGATTGGAGCAACATATTAGATTATGCTCTTTGGGCTTATAACACCACCTACAAGACTCCGATTGGGATGTCTCCCAACCGACTTGTTTTTGGTAAGGCATGTCACTTGCCAGTGGAGTTGGAGCACCGAGCATATTGGGCAGTCAAGCACTATAATATGGATTTGGCCTAATCTGGAGCTGAAAGGAAGTTGCAACTACAGGAGTTGGAGGAGCTGAGACTGGATGCCTATGAGAGATCACGCATCTACAAAGAGAAAACTAAGGCTTTCCATGATCGGCAAATTCTACACAAGGAGTTTGCTATCAGGCAAAAAGTCCTTCTATTTAACTCTCGTCTCAAACTTATGCATGGTAAACTCCAATCTAAATGGGATGGTCCTTTTGTGATTCGTAATGTTTTTCCTTATGGTGCAGTCGAGCTTAGTGATGAAAGGACAGGAAAGCATTATCATGAAGGTCTGCCTGAAGTAGTGGAGGAGCAAAACAACTTGCTCGCAAATGCCACATACCAGCCATGAGGCGGCGAGGGAGTCTTCTTTACCTCTCATTTTTTCGCCTTTCTTTTTCTTCATTCTTTCTTTCTCTTGTCGCAACCGGGGTCACGACGGGGACGGCGAACAAAAATTTAATTTTTTTTTAATTACAAAAAACAGAGGAGTCGCCACCATAATTTATTAAAGGAAAAACTATGGAAAACCAAAAATTAGATAAGGCAAGTTCACAAAACCAGATTCAGAGTCCGGGAGTCGGTTACGTGTGGGGAAGGTAT
>Ga0123340_1003592_pt1 | contig 14562 bp, 5 predicted proteins | sample SirMexnodulemix_FD_89961 | JGI IMG/M metagenome (GOLD analysis project Ga0123340, IMG submission 89961) | Root nodule microbial communities of legume samples collected from Mexico - Siratro Mexico nodule mix | ecosystem: Host-associated > Plants > Roots > Nodule | place: Mexico: Nepantla... | reverse complement strand
ACATAAAGATTTGACCACTTTGGTGATTACAAATCTATCATACAATTAATTCCAATAAACTTATCATTAATTTGAAATTAATCAAAACATAAAGATTTGATGTTAATTACAAATCTATCATAAAATTAATTTCAACAAATCAATCAATTCATAATTAATTAATTATCATTAATGCAACAAAAAAAATTCATGAAAACATTATACCCACTTTTTTTTAAAAAAATTAAACCGTAAGCATACGGTAGTGGCTACCATAATATAAGCATACGGTAGTGGCTATCAAAATTAATTTGGATGGAGGTGCAGCCAATTTGATTCACATTTTACGTGAGGTGATTCATCCAAATTCACCTAAGATGCAGTAAAATCCAGTGGGGTCCATGACAAACTTTTTTATTACTTTATTATATCACTTTAATGCAATTTTAAGGAAAATCAGACAATTGATTCACGTAAAGTGCTGCAGCAACACACTATGCAATCTTTTGCCATGCGCGAAAAACAAAATTGGCAATTGCTACGCAACCTTTGCCATGCGCGGAAAACAAAATTGGCAATTGCTATGCATTAATGGCTCCGAATTCATGTAAGATGCATACAGTTAGTGGGTTCCACGATAAACATGTTAAAATTCAATCAATAAAGATTTAGTACCAATTCATGCTTCTTACGGTGCCCAAATTTTCCTTAATTAAAAACAATTCAAAATTAGGGTTTATCAAGATTGGTAAAAAATCATAATGGAGAATCATAAATTCAGTTAACCATGTGCTCTGATATATCATATGTAAATTAAAATATAATGGGAATAATTAATCATAAACATTCCACTAAGATCATCAGAATTTATGATTCTCACATATAGGATAATAAGAAGAGAGACTTACTTGATCCATGAGAGATCTTCCTTCTTCTCTTTATCTCTTCTCTTGATTCTCCTTTCATCCAATCTATCTCTTTCAGTCACTTTAATATCCACACACGTTATTGATGGTTAACTGTGAAGAACGCTTATATTGTAAAGACAGAACCCTATATTTTATGTTCTGTATATCTTCATCAGATCGATTACCTATCAGTTATTTATTAAATAAACCACTTCTCATAATTACTAAAATGTCCTTTTAGTTTTATTAAATCACATATAGGTCCATACTAATATTTCACATTAGTCACGTTATAGAATATCACATTATAGAATAATTTATTTATTTATTTATTCTAAAAGTATCTTCATAGAGATTAATTTTAAAAATTAAGTTATTTTTTTTTTCATATTATAACCATATGAAACATTATTCACATAAATAGATTTTTTTTCACTTACTAGATATCATCATAATACAAATTAATTTTGTCCAAATAAGATTTCAACACTTTCCCTTTCCCAGATAACTGTGCTGATTGAATTTTGAAGATTAAGGTAAGAAAAAAACAGAGACTTAGGGAAACTTTTTCCATAAATCTCTTCTTCTTACTCCGAAATACTTTTTCTATAATTTAATTTTCCTTACACCTTTCTTTAAGAAAACCGTTTCCCGTAAAACAAAAAATTACTATGAAAAACGTTTTTCATAACTCATTTCATGCACCTCTCAAACACTTCCGTATTTCATTTTCCCTAAGCCAATTTCGTAAACTACACATCCTACACCAAATCAACTTCCAAAACGAAAACTCCGTCACCTTCACTAGATGTTGCGCACCACCCACCACCGTGCTTGTCGGAGAAGTTGTGCACCACCCAGCAGCCACCCACAGCACCACTCCTCCCTTTCAATATTCTGCGAATGGCGTTTGTGACATTATGAAAAACTGATCAGGTGGAGGTAGCAAATGTGGGGTGCAGGAAGCAATTGTCCTACTAAAGATGGCACACAGGCTCAACAAGGGGTTACACAGGCCCAGCCCATTATATGGGCCTTGTGCACAACATGCTATCTTTGATATAACAAAACCTGCATTAATCAATTCCCTTGAACACCATTTTAAGTGTTCAACAATATAGCAGAGGAAAAAGGGTATCCAGAAATTAATTAAATGTTGAATTGACCATATTTTTAAGGATTGGTGATGTAGTTCATGTTAGGGATCTTTGATCATGTTAGAGAGGAGAGGGTTGAAAATCTGCAAGGCTTTTGTGATTGATTAGATGAAACATTTTTTGTGATAACTTAACATGCTCAAAGTTAATTTTTATTGTCTTTCATCACTATCAATAACAGTTACCGGTAATAGTAATAGTTTCTTCTATAAAAGATTTTATAGAACTTATTGTTAATAATAGAACTCATAATACATTTCATAACTACTAAAATCAAGCTTTACAATTTAATTGAAAATGAAAAACAATAATAGCAAAAATTTGACAGAAAAAGATCCAATTGAATTTGACATTTATAATGAGTTTGTTGAGTTTATTACTACTGCTTTTAGGAGACTTTTCAAGGATGATTTGTGATTGAATGAAAGTTTATAAACTGTCATTAACTCATATGTTATAGGAGTGAATAAATATTTTGCAAAAGCCTTATTCTTGAGGTTAATTTGTGGAGTATTTCAAGTAACTTGCATGCAAATGATACTTAATTCCCTACTGAAAATGGTTTTGGACACAAAGGGGGTATTGTGATGCCTTAGATTCCATGAAGACAAGTCATTGCTCAAGTTCATACAAGAGACTAAAGCCATAAGTCCTTAAAATGAACAAAAAGCAAAAGCTTTTCATACCAGTATGACTCAGAGGCATCTTTGTATCTTTTTTTTTTTTTCTTTTTCAAATTGATAGTGAAATGACAAGCAAGAGAGAAACCTTAGTCCCTTTCAAGAATCATGCTTACTCAGGGTTGGGCAGTAGTTTGGGGATCTCAAGAATGGCCCCAAGTTGATTATTCTACATATTAAAAGCTTATCTTGTGTGTGTTGAACACAGTGTAATAGATAAAGCTGTCACGGGTTTTCTGGGTTGTGCAAGCTTCAATTTTGAAGTAGAAGATGCCACATTTTTGGCTTCTAGTATTGTTAGAATTTGCATACTAACATAACAACACAACACCTGCCATTGGCTGTCATCAGCGAATATTCTTTTCCTTTTACTCACTTTTCTTCAGTGTTGACAAATGCCTCTTGCTACCCTTTTACATTTTGAAAATATTTGTCCTTTTGTGATTCTTGTTTCAGACTTAGCTGCTATGTGTGACTATTACCTGGCTCCTATCATATGCATGCACCCTAGAATCTTTTTCCTCATCTATTTCTCTTTCTTTGCATTCCACCAGTGAAAAATAATACAAGTTGACCACCTCTATCTCCTCATTATCCCTCAGAGTTGGATCAGCTATCATTATTTTTAAAGAATGTTCTGCAATTTGCCTACTTGTCAAGCAAAATTTGGCACCAATTTGTGTCATTATTATTGCATTGATTTCGATTGTTGACTTTAATTGGTGCTCATTTTATCATACACAATAGAATATCATACTTTTCCAGAGAGTAACGGTTTTGTTTTTTTGGCAAACGTTTTGACAGTTTGATCCTGAATAACCCCTTTCTCTCAAATATGCCAAGAGATTAAAACAGAGAAAGAGATAGAGTAAATAGTGATTTCAATTTGTGACCTGTTTCATGGACCACATACTTTTCTTAGTACACTCCATGAGTTGTAGGGCTATAGGAGAATCTTGTTAAGATATAGCTAAAAGAAAAATATATATTGGAAGCCGAGTAGACAGTTATATTATTACTGTGAATAAAACAATTAACAATTCTCTTGTATTTTATTTTATTGTGTGGCACAAGCGTTTAACTTATTTTTTATCCTCCCTCGAAATTTGCATACACAGAATCTCTTATATTGTAGTTTAAGCACAAAATAAAATACAGAACAGAGTAATTGATACAGCAGAATAACAGAAAGAGAGGTGATATTTGAGATCTTATCATTTCTCTTCATAATCCTTTAAATTATTAATTTATTGTAATATACATTAATTGTTATTATTTTAATATAATACTTTTTTTTAATAAAATCAATTGTGAAGTAGATGTGAGAGGAAAAATAGGAGTTGTCATAAAATATTTTTCCTGAGTAAGAAAAGAGTGATTGATTTAGGTTTTGATTAGTGACAAGATTGGAGACAACTATTAGGCCAAAAAGGAATGTTGATTAGACAGTGTGGGTGCTGTATGTTGTTTTTTGTAACTTACTATCAATATAGCGCATCAGTCATCACAAAAAGGGGTGTATCAATTCTTTTAGAGCAGGCAAATTGAACTTGGTCTGAGTTTAGCTTTTATTGTGGATTTTGGAAACTATAATTGAGAAGAGATTAGCGTTAGGTCAGGGAAAAGCCATTATTGTTAATGTGGCCATGCGTTATACTGTGACTCGTGAATCCATTCCGTCATTCATCATGAATGGGAGCCAGCAGATCATTGCAAGGGGGAGACAGAAAATAGAGGATTGATCTGTTTGGGGCTATGGTGGGTCCTTGTTCCATACAGGTTGTACAAATGGTGCTGCACCATGGACCCACATATATGTCTACGCTTATATTCGCGAGACAGACTGTGACAAAATTACCAAACTCCATATACACTCTTCATCATTCACTTCTCAAAACCCACTAATTTATTCTACTGTCAGAACTGAATTAGATTACTCACTTATTACAGTGTATCATTCTACTTTTGCTGTTTCTTTCTTCTTGCTGCCTTTTCAGGGTAGCCATATGCAAAATCTGAATTACCTTTTTTGGGTTAAAGTTTGGGAGGGTGTTCAACTTTAGACGTCACACTAACAGATTTCAGAGAACAAAGTCTTTTTTCTGAAGGAGAAAAGATATCTACTGTTCAATTACAGAACAATCTAGTGAAACGTCTTAAGCTTGAACCGAATTGCATTCGGGGTCTATTGCACGATCTTTTATGGCCTGCACAATTCCTTTTATTCTGTCTCTAGGTGATTAATTTATTACAGTTTCAGTGATGTGAAATAGTTGCAAGTTGAAATAATTTTCCAGTAGCATTTAATAGAATTAGGTGAGTAGGGCCGTGTGTTGATAATCGAATACAACAATAATAGAGTTACAATATTAAAAAAAGCGAAGCCAAAGCGGAAAAGCCATGTCAGGGTTTCAACCATTCAGGCCCTGCCAGTCAAATCAACTACCGCATCCTCCACAAGTTCTTCTAGCAACTTCCCCTCTACTTCCTTCACCAAAATATCCATCTCTGATGCCATAAGCTCGACCCACCCTTTCCCCACAACTTCTTTTCTGACAACACTCTCTACCCCCAGGCTGTTACTGTCCCCACACTCCCCCCAAACAGACCTCACAGCACCAGATATTAACTCCTTCATCTGGGCCACAACAAGGTCTACCAAAGGGGGAGGAGCACCCTCTGGGACTTGGAATCTGCTGTGGCTCCCACTCCATAACCTACCCATCAAGTAATTCTCTGATCCATAACCAGTAATTTCTATTAGTGACAAATTAACACAATCGAATACAAGCTTCTGATTAGATCTCCTCTGCCTTCGCTTGGCCTCATGGAGTTGCTGAGGCTCCTTGTCATTCAGATTGGCATAATTGTCCCTCAATGATGGATCCAACGGGCTTTCGAGGGAATTCCATCTAGAGTAAAACGAGTCAGACTGCACTTGATCATCAATTCCAGCAGCTGATAGTAGTTTGTCGACAAAGACAAGCCAGTCTTGATCCTCTACCTTGGTATCTAAGGAACCCAACGAGGGCTTTAATTGGTATGAACTTGCCACCTCTGCACAAGAATCATCCCATGAAAGGGTCCGAGCTATTGATTCTATAGGTGGTGATTTGTCAATTAAATTAGACTTCAGAGGGCCCCGTAATCCTACAAAAAAAATTCGAAGTCAGGGTAATAAAACAAGGAATATCCAGTAAGAACTTCCTGAAATAGAAGCAGTAGTGAGAGAAAGGACTAAGCAGTACCCAGGTGACCACCCTTACCACAGCCCAAGGAATTGTTAGCACCATTATCATCTTCAAATGGAGGCTCTAAAACTGATATTGGACTCGGCTGACCCTGGTTTTCACTTGAAATCCAAGGCACCACGGGCTTTGACAGTGTCAATCCAGACTGAAAACAAACACAACTGTCTCAGAATCCTCCACTCTATTTATTTACCAACTTCCAATACAGATATAGGATTTTACTTATAGGATCCTACGACATACATAAGGAATTCAGTTTACAATTCCATAATCTGCAATAACAACAAATCATAGAGGTTTTGTGTGTAATAATTATGCTGACTGAAAAAAGCTGGTTCTATTATTTATCAAGTAGTTATTAGGACTTAATGACGTTCATAGGCAGGTGAAATTTTCATTTGTTCCACCATTCCAGCAGTAGCAGAAAACACCAAACAATTGGTCAAGCATATAGACTATGCTTAAATAGAAACTGTCATGCCACCACACCAAGCAGCCTCCAACTCATGCATAAGTTTCAAGGGACTAATTTCATTAGTTATGTAGAGAAGGCACAAACTAGAATTAAAAGACAGTTTTTATCAAAGTTACTTAGAAAGATATTGGTATAGATAAAACAGAAAGGAAAACAGCAGTACAACCCAACCACATGCTTCACAATAAGAATCAATGTATATTCAACACTTTTTTTCCCTTTTTGTTGTGGTTACCATTCTTTCCTTCCTTTGCAAGGGAAGAGAGATAAGTAAGGGACTGAGAGTTGGTGGAAAAGTTATAAAGCATTGATATGATACCTTAAGCCAATAGATAGAAAGAAAAAGTGTATAATGCACGGTCAAAAAGTGGATCATAATATGCGGAAAAATAGAAGCTATTACCTCCAAAGGTATAGCGCCTTGTCCATTAGAGATAGAATCTGAGAAAATTTTGCCTGATGATTCATATGGTGCTGGAAGAGAACACTCTCCAATGGATCCACTATTGAAGCTTTGAGACACATCATCCCTAAGGACTCCAAATAAATGTACTGGAGAATCCGATCCCCCAGTGAGTGTGGATTGGGATTCATTTTTAGACTGAGATAGACAAGATTTTTCCCTGGTTGGTTTCTTGCTCCTTGAGAAGAAACTGGTGACTTTCCCTTTAAATGATGATTTCATACTCTTTGACTTTGTCAGCTCCCCAGACACATGTGTTTTGCCAGCATCATTATCACAAACTTCAACACTGAGACCATTATCAAAGACAGTGGAAGATGTCGGAACAGATTTTGACCTAGAAAGGTTTCTAGGAGAACCATCCACAGAAGTTTCCGCATTAAAATTTCGACTACAAGAAACAGATTCACATGGTTCCTGTTCTTTATGCATACCCTCAAGCTCAGATATTTCAGATTTCTTTATATCCGAAAGAGCAAGCATCTCACCTAAGGTAGAGCTTCTGCGCATGTGCCTTTGTTCTTGAGGACCTTTATTTGATGCCATCATAGCCCATCTTTCAGAAAGTCGTTTCTTGGCCTCTCTGCATACTGACGACTCAGGAGAACAGGATGCACGGCTGAAGGATGATGAAGAAAAAGGACTGCCACAGCGATTGATGTAATCCCAAGAATGCCTTGGAGATGGTGACATAACTTCCAAATCACTAAAGTTCCCTGCATTACACTCATGATCCGATTTGTTGAATGAACTCTCATCACCAGTATAGCCATTAGAAAATACTGAAGAATAGAATGTTTCATCTCTTTGATGGCTCCTCATATCTTCATGCATTTGCTGTGTAATTTCACTATCCACTTTTCTTGATTCAAGTACATCATCATCCTCAGGTTCCTGGTAGAAATTTCCATTTGGCAAATTTCGAGGTGACAACATTGTTGGAGAAACCACAGCCTTAATCTCATGTGTCTTCCCAGGGCTGGGCTTCAATACCACTATACGAGTAGGTTGTACTGGAAACTCATCCACTTTCTGAGTGGGAGGAGTGTATCCAGGACTGTATCTCTCCCATGCAGCACCAACATTTGCCGGTTTCCTAATCTGCTTCTCGTTTTTCTTCCCCTTTCCAACAGATTTTTCGTTGTCAACCATCTTCGAAGGCTTAAGAACAGTAATGCGCTTTGTCTCTGCTACTGGAGTGGACTGAAGTTCATAAAGATTTTGAGAATCCAATAACCTGATTAACAGATCATTATTTGAACTTAAAACTTCCAAGGCATCGTCAAACTCCTTGGACTGGCGTAGTCTCTCATCTGTAGAGAGACGTTTAGCTTCCATAAATTTTTGACGAATGAGAGCCATTTTCTTCCCATTAGCATCTTCAGTCCACCTTTCTCTCTCCGGTGTCTTTTCTCTTACATTGCCTGTTCTTTGTGATTGCAGCCATATTTCATAAATATCCTTGTAAGCAATCTGCTCTGTGTTCAAATGAACTTCATGAAGCATTTCCTTGTCCATAAACCTATCATCCATCTGCCAGTGTTTGAATGGTGACCCTGAATGATCGCACATATGTTGAGAATAATCTCCTCTATGGCTTCTCTCCACAGATAAATTAGGATCACCCCGTGGGAGGGCTTCAAGCCCCATCAATTTTGCAACTACATTTGGTGGTGGGTTGTGCTTGGAAACAACTTCTTTGGACATTTCTTGGTCTATGAGCATCTTAATGGGTGTTCCATTTACTTTCTTATTTGACAAAGCTCTCATTGAGTCGGAAACAATCTGCAAAGTTCGTGAACATGGAATATATATAGATAAATAAAAGCATGTACAGAAAGCACATCATAATTGAAAAGGTGAAGAACACCCCATACAATATTGCAATTAATTTGGATTTCAGTTAGCTTGAATGACAATAAAAAATAAAATAATGCCTCTCCAAAATTACCAGCTTATCCTCTATCTGATCACCCAAAGTAGGACTTGTGATCCTTGCAACGTCTGATTGACTTCTTGAAAGCGACGATGCTGCAATACAGGTATAATTTATTGAGACTGAGATTTTATAATAAAATGGCAAATAAAAATTTCAACACTGGAAATAGTGAGTAAAATAATTCCAGTCAGATTGAAAATAGAGAAAACCAATTAACAATTTAGAGAAACCTCCAGCTGGGTTTCATAATGCCCAAGAATATATAAAACCAGACAGATCACGAAGAGAGATATGTCTATCTGAAGTTCGGTCAACAAAAACCCAAAGGAAACAAGCTCCAAATAAAAACTACCAGGCACATAGGGATTATAGTCAACCCAGCACTCTACCAAACCCCAAAACTAAAAACAAAAAAAGACAAAAACCAAGTTCAAGATAACCAACAGAGACAATTCCAAACAGAGAGTCAATCTGGCAAAACAGCAGATCATCCCGAAAATCCTCTAGCAAGCAAGGCCATGATATTGGGGGTTAAGAAAGAAAACAACCCAGGGCAAAGTGAAAAATCAAAAAGAGTTAACAGAGAGAGAGAGAGAGAGGGATCACCATCGCGGTGAGGCCTGTCCGTGAGTAGCTTGTTTCCATTGACACCCCCAGTCAAATCAAAGAGGTTCACCATTCTTCCCAAGCATCCTGGAAAAGGTTTCTCAACATTGTGAACCTTCCTGTTCTGCGCCCCATTCATTTCAACAGCTGCAAGTACAAATCACCTAGATCTGCAAGCTGAGGAGCACTGAAACACAACATAACATAAAGAGTAAACATACGCATAAAAAAAAAAAAAAGACATAATAAAATGCATTTAAGTAGAATAAGAAGCAATCAACAGAAAATCACAAGATCCAAACTCTAATGCGAAGAATTTCGGGGTACCTATAAGACAACTAGAACAAGTGTTATAAAAGTGATGAGTGTGAACTTGAAGTGATTTTCGACAAATATCCATAAATAGAAACATGCGCGAAAGACAGGGTGATTACAGAACACAGACACGACTACCCCGAAACACAATAGCCAGTACTGCTCAAACACGATAGCGAATTCACATGAAAAATTAAATCACCTCGTGCGTCAGCAGTAGAATAAAACAAAAAATTGTTAAAACAGAAACACACACGGCACAGTGATGATAGGTCTATATTAACAGTGCTTGCTCCCGAAAACGCGAAAGAGAAGGTAGTTCCTCTTCCCGAATCCCGAACAGCGAAAAAGAGAGAAATGATGAAAGCGGAATCTCGGTCGGGGAAATTGAAAAGCTGGAGAAAAGCAAATCTGGAAAGAGAAACGCAGAGGAATCGAGAAGGGCGAGATCGAGACGGCGCGAAAATGAGAAGACAGTGGCTGGATAGCGCAGAAAAGGTGAGAGAGAACGGACCTGACGAGCGGTGACCGGCGACGGTGGCATTCCCGGCGGAGACGGTGGCGGAAGCGACGGCGAGAGAAAGTGAAAGAGGGAAATGGCGTTGGTGAGTGGAGTGGCGTGGTTTAGGTATGCGCGTCGTCCACCGACTCTCTTTGTCGGACTTCAAAGCCTTTCTTCTGAACTACGATTCCTAATATATCATTTTTGGATTACGAGTAACACGCAGAATAATAATCACCTTCCTCTTCCTCTCCTTAACTTATTTAATTAACATTAATTATTATTAATAACAAATTAATCAAGTTTCCTTTTTCTTTTTAATTCCTTGTGTCCAGAGTAAAGAAGATTCATTCTTACTAAAGTATTTTTCAGGAAAAAAGACTTTAATTCTATCCACTTTTCTTTCTACTGTCCACCTTTTCAGCAATAATACACTTTATCGATGACAATAATTTTCTTTTTACTTTAAAAAATATATATATTTATGATTTTAATAATTACTATAGTGTGAATCTAAATTATTTTTAGTTCGGTTTCAAGCAAATTTAAGATAGTTTTCTTACAAACTTTTGGTGATTATAAAGTTTGTTAATTTCTATGTTCAAGAGATTTTACCATGGTCCAAGGTTTCAGATCTAATTTTTTTATTTATTTTATGTAATGCGTGACAATTTTTTTCTTTTTTACTATTATGCGAGTGTTACATAAACTCACATAAATTGTTGAAATTTATAAAATATAGATTGTACTCTATCACATCATTCTTAAACACTTCATACCTAATTTTATAGTGACAGAACAAATTAAAAGTGACGTACATTATGAATTTTTCATTATGCAAAGTTATTTATATTTTTTTTATTTTGATTAGGGTTTATGTGACATGCATGCTTGATCTGGTGGGATTTCCTTCATTAGGTTAATATTTGGTTGTTGTCAATATGATTAGGTTCCATTTTTGTTGTTGCATGATTGTGCCATGTTATCATCCACAGTAAATAAAACATTTACCCAACAAAGTGATGAATTGTCCAAAAATAAAGGCATTTCAGTAAAATTTTGCATGGATTCTTAAAATTAACAAGCTAAGTAGAGGAGAGAGACATAAATTTTACTCGTAGAAGCTTTTTTGAGTAAAAATCATCTTTAATAATTAACATGTCAATTCCCAAACATATTTTTAAGAAATATAAAAATTTAAGAATTTTTAATTCAAGATCTTAAATAACTATAATATATAATGGTAAAGTTAATTATAAAATTCATAAAACTGATGTAAGGATTCATAAAAAAAAAAGTTTAAAATTTTCCGATAATATTCACTATTATTAAAAATGCTCTAATTTTTGTTTGTCTTTATTTTATGAAATTTTGTCGTATTGTGATTATTTGGAGATCCACTGAAAACACGTTTTAGATGATAAAAATGATATTATGAAATTACTATGTGGTTGCTAAATTATAAAACATACGATGATAAAATTCAATTCTATAATTAAAAAAGTAGCTTCCATATTTAGTAATTCATTTTGAATACCAAACTTTATTACTTTGAAGAATATGCTATTATCATATAACTAAAATTATTTATTCTGGAATTATTTTTAATATTATATATTATCTATAAAAAGTAATTGTTAGCATTAATTTTTTTTCTAAATTTGATCTATCAGAAAGTTATGGAAAGAAACCGATTATTGCTTCCACGAAAAACAAATTCAACTAAATTAAGACTTATTTTCTAATAATTAACTTAAATTTTCGGCCTAATGTATAACTTTTTTTTAGAAAGGAAAAGGAAAAAAATTCATCTTCGTCCCACCCGATACCATAAGTAGTTCTTACCAGCAAATCACACGACAAGTCCTTACACAGAATGTTATACTTAATTAACGTAAATCAATCTTATTAGTTGTGGATTACCATGGGGTTGTGTTCAAGTTTTATTTGCTTGAAAGTTAATGAATGATTAAGCTTTTTTTTTCATTATAAAAAGGCACATTTTATAACGGAAAAGAACACAGGTTAGTATTTCAGAAAAATTATGGAAATAATTTCAATATATTTATGATTGCTTATTTCAATAAATTCATCAAAATAACTTATGAAAATATTAGAGGTGTTAGATGAGAGATAAAAGGAAGCAGAAAACTTTCTGATTCATTGGAAACTGATCATCTAAGAATACAACAAAGAAACTACTTAAATAAGGTAGAAAATATCTTAACCAAGTTCAATTGTAATATCAGAATTCAACTAACTCTTTGGGGAGTAAATATTGGAAACACCAAACTTAGACAATAAACCAAAACTGAATGTTGCAGTTGAGCATTTGTGAAAATGTCTGGTAATTATTGTTGAGGTAGGTAATAAGTAAAGTCGACTCAGAAACACCAAATTCAAATGTTGTCTCATGAAAGGACAATCTATGTTAATGTTCTTGTAGTGTTTGAAGAACAACAGTTTCAAATGTGCAAAGAGATTGTTGTAGCTACAACCACTGAGTGCAGAGTTGCAATGGCAGTTTTCTTTTTTCATTCCTATTTATTATTAATTGGGTCTTGGTGACCAGTATTATTGTAAAAGTTTTTATTACAGGTCACATCAAAACATATCAAAAAGATTATAGAAAATTATTTTTATAAATTTTAAAACTATTTACTTTTAAACTTTTTACCAATGTTCTAATTAGTATTTACCTTGTTTATTATAGGCAATAAGAGAATCAGCAGAGGTATACACCAAAGATCAGATTATGGGTGACACAACAACTACCCTAACCAAAGTTTAGGTAAGAACAAACATTGCATTTTGTTCTATAAAACACCAACAAAGGAAAGAAAGTGGAATTAAAATAAATAAATAAAATAACAGTAACAACATGGTTAATTACTTGCTTGGTAAAAGAGAAAAAGAAAATGAATAAAAGTAAAAAAAAAATGGAAATCTAAATTATGAAAAAGGATGTACTAAACATTATGTTAACTAATTGATATTTGTATTTTTCCACTACAAGTGATAATTGATTTTTTTTCTTATCAAATTATTATAAATAGTTTTTTAATATTTAACTTATATTATAGTTAAAGTTTGTAACCAAAAAAATAGTTTAAATATAAAACATATTATAATCAAAATTTATTACAAATTAATATATTTGAATTATAAATTGTATTTTAAATATTAAAAAATAATTTAAACTATAATATAAGATTAATTGTAACTATTGAAATTTTCGAGTGAACCAAAATATATCTTTTTGAAGAACTTAAAGAATAGCTTAGGTGAACTTATCACTAGAGCAACTTTGTAAAATAAGGTTGCCAAAATTATATCAATTGTCATGAAATGATTATTTCAAGCAACACGGTGATACATCAATCAATTATTATGATAAGAATCTATGTAAAATGTTACGTCTATGTTTTATATTTAACTGTAAAAGAATTATTACTGAATTTCAATAAATTTATTTTTAAATAATTATTTTGAATTGATTTATATATATATACTTCTATTTTGATTTTTTTTTTCAATTACAAATTATGGAAATATCTATGTCAAATTATTTGTTTAATAAAAATACGGTTATGATCAAAATTTATATAATAATATATATGATCTTTTCTATATTGATTTTTGGAGAAAATTAATAAAATATATGATATATTTATAATATTTATGAATAATAATAAATATAAAAAATTGTGACATGTCTAAATGAAAAATGTATTATTATATTAATGACGAATCATAGTGGATTTAATATATTATTTTTTATATTAGTTATGAGTCGATATGGAGTTTCTCTTTCCCCCTTTTTGCATTACTTGTTATTAGATAGAAAATTTATTTTATAATTTATCTATTTTATAGATTAAGTAATTTTTATAAGTTCTCTAGCATAGCTCGCAAAACAGCCATTTGTAAGAAAACTTTCTTTATTAGGATAAAAGCCACAAACGTTTGTCTTAATTAAATTTTATTTTAGTTACAACTTATTTATTAAAAAGTTAAAATAATATTAGAACATACTGTTAATTTTTAATTATATTTAAATTTTATTTTAATTAAAAAATTTCTTAATTGCAATTAGATTCTATTTAAATTAATTCATTTATATAATAAGATAAATTATTGATGTAGCAGACAATATTTAAAAAATCATAACTTATATATTTTATAATTTTACCTGACGATCCACAATTTTATTGTATTACAATCATATATAAAATTTGAATCGAAAATAATAAATAAATTATAATTTTACGATTAAAATCTTAATTT
>Ga0123340_1003589_pt1 | contig 14564 bp, 8 predicted proteins | sample SirMexnodulemix_FD_89961 | JGI IMG/M metagenome (GOLD analysis project Ga0123340, IMG submission 89961) | Root nodule microbial communities of legume samples collected from Mexico - Siratro Mexico nodule mix | ecosystem: Host-associated > Plants > Roots > Nodule | place: Mexico: Nepantla... | reverse complement strand
TGTATATATATTATTGTATTATTTTTCTTTTTTAATTAGTTATTGTTAAAAATACTAAAATGATAAATTATAAATATTATAAACTTGTATATATATATATATATTAATGTAATACAAATATGATGTTGTGTTTTCCGTAGTAATAATATAAAAACTTTTATCATAATCATCTGTTCATTCTATACTTTTTTTTTTTTACAAATATCTAATTTTAATTTCTTTCTAAAATAAAACTAAAGTTATCAATGAATTGAAATAGGTTCCCACTAATCAATTGTGACACTCTTGTTATTTTTTTTTTCAAAATATGCTTTAACACTAATCATTTGAAGTTCAAAAATTCTGGAAGTGTAAGTGTATGTGCAAAATGTAGAGCAATAGAAGAACTCTTTCAACATTATTGAAATAGTCAAGTTTTGTATTGGTGACATCAATTTGGTAAGTTGAAACAAGAAAGAATGGATTAGTTTAACTAGATCAGTCCATTCACAAAAAGGAAAAATAAATAATTTCTGATTGTTCAGTTTGAATATCAAATCTCAAATCAAATGACAATAACTTGTTCAATGTTCAGAATTTAGGTGTCTAATGCACATTTCCTAATCAAATTCTCAAAATACAATGAAATCACAAATTATGTCACATACCATACAACAGTTACATCACACTTTTTTCCAGAAGTAAGGTTACTTGTATTAGCATTAATTTCAGTTCAGGGTATCTACGTTTTTGCTTAACTCCTCCAACTTCTTCATCCTCAACTTCTCACTCTCAGTCACCAGCTATATAAAGAGAGAAAAACACAAGTTAGGAAACAATTTTAGAAAGTTTTGCACACACACTCAAATCATCAAAGAAATTCTTACCTCCATTAGTTTAGTAACAAGTTGAGCTTTTTCCTTGTTTTTCTCATTGAAAGCTTCAAGGGCTTCCTTATATTCTCTTTCCTGTGATCCCATAAAAAACATAAACAAAGATAGAAAAATCAAGTTTAAATAATTTATATTGAGAAAACTGTTTGACACACACTATAATACAGTCACAATTTGCCATGTACAGTAAATTTGGCTATTTATCTGTCAAACCATTTTTGAAAGTAAAGTAGTATGTGAGTTATGATTGGTTTATGGTTCATATTTCCCTTCAACCCTTTTTCTTTATTCTATTTTTCTAGGCATAATGATGCAAAAGAAGCTTGCATGAGGAATTTGAAAATCTCCCATTGAACCAAATAGATAATTTTCTACATGGACACTTAAACACAATTATTAACAATGAATAGCTTAACCACTAAATAATCATGTCCACTTTGCCTCCCAGTTGATGAGACAATATGGGGCCAAGCAAGCAAGCATGGTTAATTGATTAAAATTCAGTGCTCAAGTGTTTGTATCAAAAGCTGTGTAAGTAAACCAGATGGGGATCACTTTGCCACAATCCTATGACTTAAGAATAGATTTTAGAAATGTCAAAAGCAAATCAACTGGTAAACAGTTGGCAAATCTCACCTTTCTTTGGCAGGTTTGGCCCAGTGGCTTTAACTCTTTGTTCATACTGTCTATCTTCTTTCTGACCATTGCCACTTCCTTCCTCAACGGATCTGTCAGACCCTCAAGCTCCTACAACATGATATTCAGTTTTCCAAACAATCACTATTCAACACTAGTGACATGTGAGTAGTTGTTTAAGAACAAGGAAAAATAACCAATACACCACACACAAAGACACAGCAATTGCCTTTAAGTTTCTGATAATCCTCAATTCTTGCTCAAAGGTTTTATGAGAAAATTAAAAGGAAACAAAATTTGTAGTCAGATTAACCTTTAACCTGCTTGGTTTACAAGAATCAATTCTATACTTTTTCCCCATACCTTATGTTTATTGGCATGTTTGGGAAGAGAAGTACAAAATCAGGTCTCAGAGGTAGAAATTATAACTACTGGTTGCTTATGAAACATGAAAAAGCATATCTGGAATGTGGAACCAAACACGCTATATATTGGTTTATATGTAAAACATGAAAGACCAGAAAACAAATAAAGCATGAAAGCTTAGAGCTAAACCAAGTGAATAAGCATTGTGGCACTTACTTCTCTAATCTCAGCCAAGCGTTTTGTTTCCTCCTCTACTCGACCCAGATAAGCATGAACCTTATCCCTCACCTCCATTTTCTTCCTCTCAATTTCTTCTTCCTTTGCTCTGAACATTGCCAAAGCTGATCTTGACATCTCCTCTTCCTTGTCATCCCTCATGGGACTCTGGTTCACGTTAATCATCCCCGAATTCCTCACACGCTGCACATTTGTTTGTTGTTGGTGTTGCTCATATGACTGTTTTGGTGTTGCCATTATTGCACCACACACTATAACACTCTTTTCCTCTCCAAGGCCAGTTATCTCCGGTTTTCTTTCTCTGTTCTTTTTCTCTTTTTCTTGGAATGATGGCTCTACTTTCCCTTAAGGTGCTTATAAACAGGACTGGCTTTTGGGGTGTGAGACTAAGCAGTTTATTTTGTTAACAGACCATAGAATAAGCCCAAATGACAGATATGGCTGTTAAAAGCTATGAAGTTAACAGTGAATTTATCTTCTCTAGACAAATACTTAGTGTTTTTCCTGCCAACTTTACTCACAAGCCAACTTGATTATATGGCACCATCAAAGTTCTAGTATTGGATTTGGAAGATGTTATACGTCCAGAGTATAAATGTTAAATCTTTGACTACACTTCTCCGTTTTATTATTCCCTGAAAACTTAGTGAAGAATCTTTATGAGAGTGCTTTGGTTAGGTAGCAATTTTCGTAAGTTGGTATATTGGCAAATTCAGCTAACTACTGTTCCTCAACATGGCATCCATAGTTTATGTATGGACCAAAATATTTACAAACACGCGTGCATATATATAAAGTTATATACCTGCCACCTCGCGGTAACTTATAGGATCATATAATCTTTTTACTACTTTTAATATGGCAAATCTTTTTAGATCTATTTAAGGTAACATATACAGGTATTTTTCTTAAGAAGTTTCTAAAGAAGAGTTGGTAATTATATAAGTGCTTTCTTTAAGATATAAAGGTGCTTGGACCATAAGTTTTGGTTGAGGAGTGAACAGAAAGGGCCACCTACTGCTATATAAAGCATGAATGTGGGAGAACCTTAGGAAGCAAGACAGAGTAGGAGAAGTAGCAGTACCCAGTTGCCTTTATAAAAAATTATTACCCATATGGAGGACCAGCCCAAAAATGCATTTTCTGGAGCAGAAAGTCACATACTCACACAGCTTGGCACTGTAAGAAAGGGGCATCCAGCTTATGTTCTAAATAATTGCTACATTGCTCCAAGCACCATTGAGTACCACTTGATGAATCTAGGTGTAAAAAGTGAAAACTCAAAGCATTATAGGTAATAGTTTTCCTGGATGTGACCACCTTTTTAATTTAGTTAATATACGAATGAATGTGAGATTGTTTAAAATTTCTTCAACAAACGCATGTAACGAGAATGCTTTAGGTAGGGACAAGTACAACACGAGTAAATATACATGAAAGAGTGGATGATGAATACTTTCCAGGCTGACTTGTGATCCTTCATTATTAGTTAGTGTTCGTCAGTTTTTTTTTTTTTTCCTTTTGTTACATCATCATGTTAATTTGTGGATTAGCCAATTAGGATTTCTTCCAGTTAATCATGCACTTGTATGGTTCTTAAAATTCCATCCAGAGAACCCTACTTCCTGATGTATACTCAGAAGTCAGAAAAGCTTAAAAGTCAATCCAACTCTGTCAAGCGTGGTGTATGCATTCACAGATCTCTGCAACTTTCTGCTGAACTTATTGGAGGCATTTGAATGTTATATGCCCACAGTCCACCCACCCAAAAAATTACAGTGCTTAGTTGCTGCGCTCTTGTTTGTGGGTTTTGACCATCCAAGAACTTCCAAGCATCTGAATTTTGATCAACAGCATTGAATATCTGGGCTCTATAATTGCTGCGACTAAGAGAGCAGTACCTACTGGTTGTAGTACGTCCTGTCGAGCTTTGAATTGCATAGGCCCACCGGGTCAACGTATCACATTTCCACTGAATCTATCCTGCAAAGATTTTGCTTTGTCCGATTATAGTAAGAATTTGTTTGCTGCCTGAGTAATGCACTCCTCTATTTTTTCAACTAGGGCAAATCTGTGCTTGCATTCACTCACTAAAATATGCTTTGATCCACTGAGAAACAGATTGCTTCCTCCTTTAATAAAAAGTTGCTTGCTTAATAGCGTGGTTGGACGGAGAAAATTTGCCCTTGAGTTTTGTGCCACGGATTTGGTAGAGAATACTCGCACCCAACCACATCACAAACTTCGAATCTTGAAAGTTTCCGATTTTCTCAGTGTAGGCTGAATACTACAACAAGAATGGGGATAATTTGGTTCTGATTGAAAGACACGATGAGCCCATATTTTCAAGGGAACAAATTCATCCACATTCAGAAGGTGGATTTCCAAACCAAAATATTAGACAAGAAAAAGTTACTTCCTCAACAATTTTTAATTAATAAAAATGTATAAACGCTCCAGTTTCATATTAATAGTTTGAAGTATTGAATCAAGCTTCTAACGATAACGTGTTTGATTTCCAGTTAGACATTTCCACATCATGGTACGGGAAAACCTACGAAAAATTCTTTTACCCAAACCAGGGTCGGGAGTGGAGGCCTCTCCAATATAAAACCAAACATGCATCATAAATACAAATGCTATGGAGTTCCACCTTAGACCATTTCACATGTTCCTGCCACCACCTATAGCTTAAGGCTAACTACTCCCAAGGCAGTTCCACTGGACTACACACCATGCACACCATAAAGCAAGATAGAAATGTTTAACGACGCATGAGGAAAACCGTTGAGATTGTCTAACGCTTGCAAAACAAGGACAAAGCATAAACCAGAATCTGAAACCAGCAGTCTGAGTCAATTTACCCAATTTGATTTTATAAAACATACAATGAACAGCTTTCATTATAAAGTTATAAACCCCCAATGCAGTCAAAATCTGCAACTAAGCAATTTTATTAAGAGAACAAACATTAATGCAAAGAAAACCAGTGGTCCATATTAAGGAGGCTATGGTTGTTCTGTGTGGCAAATCGCCCACCTCCTCAATTCGAAATTCCCAGGTTATTCTTTCTTTCCAATTCCATGAGACATATTGTAGATCCCTCGTCCCTGGACAAAATGCATAAAACAGTGTCTATATAATCTGATTCGAAACAAATGGAGAGTGCGAGACATACTGATAATGAAGTCAACAAAGACAAGTTAAAAGGATACCATATTACAATTAACTTACAATCAGATAAATTGATGATGCAGCCAAAGCCAGAGGTATGGCCACAGATGTAACCTTATCCATGGGTCCCTTCAGGTAGGTATGCCTGTGGATGTTCTGGAAATACTTTTGCTTCTCAAAAAGCTTTTCTCGTGGTCTAAATGGTGCTTCCGACATCCTGCATGCCAAAGCCAATTATTATCTCATTTTTTCCCAACTATCTAAAATAAGAAGAAAACATGGCATGAAATGAATTGAAACAAAAAACTTGAACGATGCTCTCCCCCGCTTTTGTCACCAACACAGACACAGCGAAGTATTTAAAAAGCCTTTAACTAATTCCAACTTAGGCATCGAGCGAAGCAGGAGAAAAAGAAAAGATAAAAAAAGGAAAAATGCGATAAATATATAACTAAAGCACCATACTACCAAAAACTCAAATCACCCAACTGTGATTTGTCATTTCTATCAAATAAAACGGGGATTTTCAGGTGAACAAGAGGATGCAAATGCTATATACCAATAATCCAGTACAGACAGTTTTCAGTTTCATCAGATAATATGAAACATGTCACATTAGAAAAAGCTCTACATGTACAACGAAACAGGTTTCCAAAATCCTCCAGTAAGTAAGAAACTATCTCTTGCTACATTCTCCTCACCACTCCAAAGTCCCTTGACCAAGTACTATTGTATACTACAAATTATAGCAGGTGCAACTTTTCATGCTTGTGCACCACTCCCACTGTCCCGTATTTTGGTGAATTGATTATTAAAAAAAGTGAAAATATGAGGTTATGGATAGTGGTGGATGGTTTTAATTATACACGATTCGTCAATTATCCAAGCAAAGATTACTAAAATATACGTGCCAAAAGAACATGAACGGATTTGACATCACCAAATGCTTGCCACTACAACCTAGGAACAAAGGTATCCCTAACCCTAATGTTATTTTACTCAACTTGAAGTGAACTTCACATTTTCATAATTCAACAGAACAAGAAATGAATAATCCCCATCCTCCGCCACACACACACATACACGTAACAGATGAAAAAAAATTGAAGCATCAATTTGACTAATAACGAAAATAGGAAAATAACAAACTATCCGGATTTAATCGAGAATACACAATCGAATACAGCAACAGCTTGAGAAATGATAAATGATAAAAACCAGCATCAAACTGGTTGAAAAGGATCCAAACACGGGAATTTGGCAAATTTTATTTAATTAGATTAGAATAACAAAAAAGGGAAAACGAGATCTGGGAGAAGAGCGTGGCTAAATCGTGCAGTGAGTGAGGAATAGAGTTGGAGCTTTACGAGCTTACCTGGAATAGAGGTGATGGCTTTCTCTAACGATTCGGAGATTTGTTACGAAGAAGAATGACGAACTAGCTCTGTGACAATCTAGGGTCTTTTCGATTGGGGAAGATGAACGGCTTTTATAGGGGCTCCGTTTACCTCTCTATTGACCCGGCCCGAACCGAAGTTCGCGTTCCGTAACAACTATTTTATGGGTTAAAGAAAAGTTAATTATAAAAAATAAAAAAATAAGAAATAAAAAGGTTATTTATTTATTTATTATTTATCACTTGTAATTTTTTGTTCCTGTTTTGCGGCTTCCGCATGAGAACCTTGTCCCGGTGCAGCGCAGCGCAGCTTCACGCATGCACAGTCACCATGTCCACTTCAATTCTCTCAGGTCTCAAACCCATTTCCGTTAACACCCTCAACCAAGGAATTCTCAAACCCGCTTTTGAATCCTTAACCCTCCTTTCTTCTCACCCACTCACGCCCCCCTCGCGTCTCGAACACGCGCATTCTCTACTCCTCGACTTCTGCACCACTGAGAAAGCCCTCCCACAAGGCCGACAGTTGCATGCCCGTTTGCTAAAATCTCACCTTTCGGTGTTTCTAGCCACCAAGCTCGTCCACATGTACGGAAAATGTGGCTCTTTGCTCGATGCACTCAAAGTGTTCGATGAAATAACTGAAAAAACTATTTTTACCTGGAATGCCATGATGGGTGCGTTTGTATCGAGTGGGAAATACCTCGCAGCAATTGAGTTGTACAGAGAGATGAGAGTCCTCGGAGTGGCTCTAGATGCTTGTACTTTTCCCTCTGTGCTTAAAGCGTGTGGTGCTCTTGGTGAAACCCGCTCGGGGGTTGAAATCCATGGTGTGGCTGTTAAGTGTGGATTTGGTGAAGTTGTGTTTGTGTGTAATGCGCTTATGAGTATGTATGCCAAGTGTGGTGATCTTGATGGGGCTAGGGTGCTGTTCGATGGGATTATGATGGAGAAAGAGGACACTGTTTCTTGGAATTCTATTATTTCGGCACATGTAGCAGAAGGGAAATGTTTGGAGGCATTGTCACTTTTTAGAAGAATGCAGGAGCTTGGTGTCGAGAGTAATACGTATACTTTTGTTGCAGCTCTTCAAGGTTGTGAGGATCCCTCGTTTGTTAAACTGGGTATAGAAATTCATGGCTTCGTGTTGAAATCTAACCATTTTGTCAATGTTTATGTTGCCAATGCTTTGATTGATATGTATGCAAAGTGTGGTCGAATGGAGGATTCTTTAAGAGTTTTTGATAGTATGCTTTGCAGGGATTGTGTATCTTGGAATACATTGCTCTCCGGCTTGGTTCAAAATGAACTGTATAGTGATGCTCTAAATTACTTCGGCGATATGCAGGGTTCTGGCTTGAAGTTTGATCAGGTGTCAGTGTTGAACTTGATTGCGGCGTCTGGCAGATTGGGAAATTTATTAAAAGGGAAGGAAGTTCATGCCTATGTGATAAGAAATGGAATGGATTCTAACATGCAGATTGGGAACACCATGATAGATATGTATGCTAAGTGTTGCTGTGTGAAATATATGGGTCGTGCTTTTGAATGTATGCCTAAAAGGGATCTGATTTCTTGGACAACTGTTATTGCTGGTTATGCACAGAATGAATGCCATGTGGAAGCAATGAACTTGTTCCGGATGGTTCAGGTGGATGGGATGGCTGTTGACCCCATGATGATTGGCAGTGTTTTGCAGGCTTGTAGCGAGTTGAAGTCTAAAAACTTTGTCAGAGAGATTCATGGTTATGTTTTGAAGAGAGATTTAGCTGATACAGTGCTACAAAATGCCATTGTCAATGTATACGGAGAGGTTGGGCGTATAGATTATGCAAGACGTGTATTTGAATCGATTAAATCCAAAGATATTGTGTCTTGGACAAGTATGATTACCTGCTGTGTTCATAATGAACTTCCGGTTGAGGCTCTTGAGCTATTCTACACTCTAAACCAATTTAAAATTCATCCCGATTCTATAGCTCTCATCAGTGCACTCTCTGCCACTGCTAGTCTATCTTCATTGAAGAAAGGGAAGGAGATTCATGGGTTTCTCATCAGGAAAGGTTTCTTCTTGGAGGGACCAATTGCTAGCTCCCTAGTGGATACGTATGCTCACTGTGGAAGTGTGGAGAACTCAAGAAAGATATTTAATTCTGTAAAACAGAGAGATCTAATTTTATGGACTTCCATGATTAATGCAAATGGAATGCATGGATGTGGAAGCAAGGCCAATGCTTTATTCAAGAAAATGACTGATGAAAATGTTATTCCTGATCATATAACCTTTTTGGCTTTATTATATGCATGCAGCCATTCAGGGTTGATGGATGAAGGTAAGAAGGTGTTTGATATTATGAAATATGAATATAAATTGGAACCCTGGCCAGAGCATTATGCCTGTATGGTTGATCTCCTCAGCCGTTCCAATTCCCTTGAAGAGGCTCATAATTTTGTGAGAAACATGCCTATCAAACCTACTTCTGAAGTCTGGTGTGCTCTTCTCAGCGCTTCACGCATTCATTCTAACAAAAAATTGGGAGAGCTTGCAGCAAAGAAGCTCTTACAATCGGATACAGAAAATTCAGGAAAATATGTATTGATATCAAACATCTTCGCAGCAGATGGAAGATGGAATGATGTTGAAGAAGTGAGGTTGAGAATGAAGGGAAACGGCACGAAGAAGACACCAGGATGCAGTTGGATTGAGGTTGAGAATAAGATTCACACCTTCATGGCAAGGGACAAGTCTCATCCAAAGTCTGATGATATTTGTCTAAAACTAGCTCAGTTTACAAAACTTCTGGAAAAAGAAGGGTATAGGGCTCAAACGAAGTTTGTGTTCCATAATGTCAGTGAAGAAGAGAAAATACAGATGTTATATAGACATAGTGAGAGGTTGGCACTTGGTTATGGTCTGCTTGTTACACCAAACGGTACTTCTATTCGAATCACCAAAAACCTTCGAATTTGTGATGATTGTCATGCATTCTTTAAGATAGCATCAAAAGTCTCAGAACGGACCCTTGTTGTAAGGGATGCCAATAGGTTCCATCATTTTGAAAGAGGAACTTGTTCATGCGGAGATTTCTGGTGAGAATACCTTGATAATATGAAAATAGATTATAGCACACTTCTCTGGTTCCTTCCTGTTGCTGGCAGTCACTCAAATTTCTCCTTCAAACAGTTGTTGAATCTACTGAGCAACATTATTTTCCAAACGGGGAAATTGTTGGTTTTCTGTACAGCATCATTTTCTGAACCAGAAATTTGTGGGTTTCCTTGGACCATTTGATTTAGTGATTCTCAATCTTCAACCTAATTGAATGTTTTTAATAAAAAAATTAACACTGGAATTTAAATGTGAAAAGATCTCCATATAAAAATTACAAAATGTATTAAGAATGATTCTTTAAGACTACTAGCACTAAAATGTATTAAAATTAATTAAGTGAATTAATAATTCAAATGAATACATACAAATGACTATGATCATATCTCATAAATAACATTTCAATAAATTTTAATTTAATCAATAAATTACCTTTTCAGTCAATACAATTCATGACTGTTAAGAAAGGAAAATGTTAATGATATTTTTGTTTGTAAATGATAAAATTATGCACCTTAAGAATAATTGTATTATGTGGGTATATATGATATGTTACATGATTTAACTCATGACATTTCAATCATATGATAGAAGAAACAGAGAAAACTACTTTTTCCTCATGTAGGAATAAAGTCTTCCAAAAAAAACTTAAATTATCAATTAAGTAAAGTCTTCCAAAAAAAACTTAAATTATCAATTAAGTATTTATATTATGAATTTGATAGAAATGCAGTAAGATTTCTTAATTTTACTGAGCAACAATAACTATCAATAAATACTCTTATATGATATAAATTTGAATTAAAATAAGTACTAGTACCATCCTTTAGTTTGAATCAGAAGAAATACTTATTTAATTTTAAATTTTCAAATAATAAATATATACTTATCATATCTTTTTAATTATGCACTAAATCATATATTAGTACCGGATTTGAATATTATTAATTTGAATCATAAAAATAACAGCGTTTGTAATTTTTTTAATTAGAATCATTAATCAATTTGATTAAGAATATATATTTGAATTATTACTTTGAATATTAAAATTATAAATAATATATTAATAATAATTTCCCTAATTAAGTATTTTTTTATGAATTAAAGAATAAAATGAAAGATTGTTTTAGAGAAGAAAAAAAAACGGTTGCTGTATACCATTTACCTAAGTCACAAAATATTCTTTTACAAAATATAGTTAGATAACCTGTAATAGGTAATAATAGATGACAGATTAATAAAAGAATCGAACCAATTAAAATTGATAATTTATTCAATTTGGACCGTTCCGGTTCGTTGGTTTGGTTCTTTGCGAACCAAACTCTAGTTTTCGACCGGGGAAAAAGCGCGGGAAAACTTCTTGATAGTGTCTTCCCTCCGCTCCGAATCTTGTATTCACGCTAATAGCAGCTTTTTCCAAACTCACATAACCTCAATTCAAAAGCGTCAACGCCAAAACCTTCGATCTCGTTAGGGCAACGATGAGCGGCGATGGTCGGCGACGTGACCGGAGAGACACCAGAGCACAGAAGAAGCGGAAGCTGAACCGCAACCCCGAGGATGAGCTCGAAGCTAAATTAGGGTTCGATCTGTTTTCAGAGGGCGAAAAGCGCCTCGGATGGCTACTCACTCTTGCATCCGTAAGAACATTTCTATTGCATTTCGCCAGCATTGATTAAGTGTGAATCGAACCGTTATTACATAGCTACGCTGAATGAGTGATTGAATTGCAATTGTCTCGGTCGAGTTTTCCGGTTCTTATTCACAAGATACTGTCTCAACTAGTTTGGTTTGCTGTATTTATCATTCTTGTGAGCTTATTCGTGTTTTGTTATACTTTTGCAGTCATCTGTTGAGGATGAAAACAGTTACAAAGTATACAGTTGTGTCGATCTTTACTTTGTTACACAGGTATTGTTTGGGGTAAAGCTTGCTTTTGTTAAAAGTTTTTTTTCTCTCCAAAGATTGACCTGATTTACGGAATAGTTTACTGATTGGATTCTTCTTGCAGGATGGCTCTTCATTCAAGTCAAAATTCAGATTTCGGCCTTACTTCTATGTAGCTACAAAGGTGGGTGAGAACATTCATGTGTGTCATATGCGGGGCTATGGTAGTATGTTTTGCTCTAAACGGGTTCATTGCCGTTTGGATATATTCTGATTCAGTGTTTATTTTGTAGTAACCATCATGATGTTGGTGTTAATTATGATTATATTAATTTATTTTAATAGGATAAAATGGAGATGGATGTTGAAGCATACCTGAGAAGACGTTATGAAGGTCGGATTGCTGATATTGAAATTATAGAGAAAGAAGACCTGGATCTTGTAAGCAATTTATGCATGTCATATCTGCTTCACTCTGTCTGATACATGACAAACAACTTTTAAATACAACATTCAGCGCCAGTAATACTTTTAATTGGATTTTATTTATTTATTTTTTCCAGAGTCTTCAGAAAGTTAAGTGAATACGGTTCATCTTGATATATGCATTAGTTTCTTGCTAATGTTTGTGGATTTGACAATGTCTTTCTGAAAATTAAATCTGATAAATTTTGCAATTTCTTTAAAATTTTAATTTTGCTTTGATTGAAATAGGTTGTGCCTGCTTTATTTATCTTATAAATGGACTCTGATGTTCTCATGATTCTTGACAGAAAAACCATTTGTCAGGGTTAAGAAAATCTTATTTAAAGCTTTCATTTGATACTGTACAACAATTGATGGATGTGAAGAAAGACCTGATGCCTTCTGTTGAAAGAAATAAGGCTAAGTCTGATACTGCAGAAGCCTTTGTGTCCATGTTAACAGAAAGAAGGTAGATCAATTTTCAAATCTTACTTCAAGTTCGTATATTACTTGCTTTACGCAATGGCATATTTTTCATCTCAGATAAATTTAGTTAAGCCTTTCTTCTTACCTGGTCTTGTTGCATAGCAGAGAACATCAACCTCAAGATTTTCTAGATTGCTTGACTGATATTCGAGAATATGATGTTCCTTATCATGTTCGCTTCGCCATTGACAACGGTACCTTTCGATATTTCGTTTTTATGCTTTTAATATTTATTCTGTTACCCTATTCTCCATTGGTACGCTATTGTCTATTTATCATGACACTTGCAAAAACATGGGACCTAGATATACGGTGTGGCCAGTGGTATGATGTTGGAGTGTCCAATAACGGGGTAACACTTGAGAAGAGGACAGATCTTCTGCAGCGTGCTGAAGTTCGTGTTTGTGCATTCGACATTGAGACAACAAAACTTCCATTAAAGTTTCCTGATGCTGACTATGATTTAGTTATGATGATTTCATACATGGTAGATGGTCAAGGGTATTTAATCATAAATAGAGAGGTAAATGTCATAATAATGTTCCTGCAATCTCTCTCTCTGGCTCTGTTATTTATTCAAAGGAAATCACCAACACATCTCATCAAAAAGCCTCTTATCATTAGTATTCTTGTGATCAATATCTTCTGATTTTTTTTCTCTTTTTAAAATATGGTTCATTTTATAGATTGTTTATGTGCGAGTGGTTTTATATTTTCAAAACAACCCCAATTTTGTATGCACATGAGGTTGATTGATTTGCATTATAATTGAATATAATGTTGCAATTTCATTTGTGAATTTTAGATATGCAACTAGAGATTACAGAATCCTTTTCAATGGTAAATTATGTAGAAATTGAAATATAATAAATTATTCAGCTCTTATGTATCAAATGTGGTTGTTAACTGATCCAGAAATTGCACCATGAGAAACTGTAGTTTAGGGCATTAGTCATTGTCATGGGCTGATAACTTTAAATAATTTATTTTCTTTGTCTATAGTGTGTTGGGGATGATATAGAGGATATAGAGTACACTCCAAAACCAGAGTTTGAAGGGTGTTTTAAGGTGACAAATGTTCAAAATGAGGTAAGGGTACTTTTGAATCCCTAAGCAATAGGTATATAGTATATGTTATCTCATTTCGTTGTTGAAAATCTGTTCTACTGTCTGGTTTTCTTTATTTGTAATGATGAGTCTAATTTGTTGAGATTTGTTATTTCTTTTCAGATTGAGCTAATTACATTGTGGTTTTCTCACATGAAAGAGGTGAAACCTGGTATCTACGTGACGTATAATGGTGATTTTTTTGATTGGCCATTCCTGGAACGAAGGGCAACCCATCTTGGGTTCAATATGAGTCATGTATGTTGTTTAAGTTTTTGCTTTTGGCAATTGATTTATGTTAAATGGTAAAAAAAAGTAAAATTTACTTGTTAGCATTTCGCACAATTCTCCATCTCTTTATGTTGGATGCATATATATATTTCTTATTAAAACCTTTTGAACTTGTAGAATGACTGTTACCATATCATTTGAACTTGAACTTGGCTGTTATGTCACAAGTTTTGGGACAAATCATGTATGTTTGTTATTTGGGTTTCCGTTTTTATACTTATTGTGAAGCTGTGGAATCAATTTGTTTTATTTTTGAATATTATTTATTTGGTATTCTTTTTTCTTTTTTCATCCTTGTTATTTAATCTTCCAGGAATTGGGGTTCAAATGCGACACAAATCAAGGGGAATGTCGTGCTAGATATGCTTGCCATTTGGATTGTTTTGCTTGGGTTAAACGTGATAGTTATCTCCCTCAGGGGAGCCAAGGCCTAAAGGTTTTGATCTCAATTACTCAGCTGTGTTGCATAATTTATTTTATTAATCATGAATGTTATTCACTTCATTACGGTTTTCCCACCATTATATATATATATATA
>Ga0123340_1003587_pt1 | contig 14566 bp, 8 predicted proteins | sample SirMexnodulemix_FD_89961 | JGI IMG/M metagenome (GOLD analysis project Ga0123340, IMG submission 89961) | Root nodule microbial communities of legume samples collected from Mexico - Siratro Mexico nodule mix | ecosystem: Host-associated > Plants > Roots > Nodule | place: Mexico: Nepantla... | reverse complement strand
GAATTCTATTTGACTAGATAAAAATCTCCTCGTCTAAAATAATTTTAAAATTAAATTAAACTTTTTTATTCCTTTAAAGAATAAATTGATATATGCCATACATTTAAAAGATTAGATATCTTAATCACTTCCAAGAGTATAACAATTAGGAGAGGTTAAGTTAGGAAGAGAAAACGGTGTATTAGGTTTAATAGTCCTGTATCGAATTCATGTTAAAAGTAATTTAAATATATATTTAAAAAAATTAGAAATAAAATTGTGGCAGAACTTTAAATTTAAAAAATACATAATATCTCAAATAATTGGCTCGTTATATTATTTCAATTAAAATGATGAAAAGAAAAAAAAAAAGTTTGTATTATTTTAGTAATTTCAAGGCACGTTTGATTCAGTGAGGAGCCAACCATTTTAGACAAGTCAAAACAAAAACCTTGTACAGCTTCGTGTGACCTAACTAACCTTCTTATATTACTTGCCATCTTTATGGAACTTCGAGGAAAATTGAGGTTTAAGTAAGAACTAGAAACAAAATGCAGCCACACTTTTTTGACAAGTCTTGTTGAAAATACGTCTCAAGAATATTATTTCAATGCTATAAATAATTAAATATAAGCTTAAATAATTAATACTTTTTAATATATAATTAATTTTTATCTTGAGTAGTTAAAATTTTTTAGAACTAAGTACCTAATTAATCAATTATAAAATTTTATTTAAGTATATTATAAATTGAAATATTTCAATAATAAAGTACAAAATGTTTAAAAATTTTTATTTTAAATTTATATATAAAAAAAATTTAATTTAGGAAAAACTTAATTTATATATGTTTTAAATTCATAAAAAAAAAATCTGTATGTATGTTTAATTATACAATTATTATCCCACGCACGTTTTAACATAACACTTGTAGCTACTATTAGTGTAGGCTATACAACTATAATTTACATTTAAGTCAAATTATAAATTCTGACACAAAATTTATTATGATTAAGCTATGTTGGATTCTGCCTAAAAAAAAAAAAAAAAAACTCTGCTGGACTGAATCAATGTTATAATTCAATAAATGGTTCCATTTCTCCAAAGCTAAATTTGAGAACAAAAATATTGGAACAGAAAAACACAACTCGAAACAGAACACCTTCGGTTTAATTAATTTTTAACAAAAGATTAATTATTAAAAAATTCAAAAAAATAAAAAATAAAACAAAGTTGGCCTTCGTCATGACCATAATTGACTAATACCAAAAGTTTGGAAGAACCTAATCACCCATTTTCGCGCAGCACCACTTTTTATGTTACGCTTCATTGCATAAATGTCTTCATAAAGACCAATTCTGTTCGCAAACTTTCTGGATCCGCGATCTTTGTTCCCTTTCTCTTTGACTTTTTACCGGTACGCTCTTCTTCCCATTCAAACCCTAACTATTTCGCTTCCATTTCCTTTTTCTTTCACCCTTCAACGTCGTCAATTGTTCCGATTCACGATCCCTCACCTTGTAGCTTTTTCTTCATCAGATTTTTTTATGAATGATTTTTAGTGTTGATGCGTTCCTAACACTGAAGAGCTGGTACAGGTTGTTGTTGCGCTAGTGCAAATGGCGTTCTTCAGAAGCATTTCTGCACTTTCTCGGCTTCGTTCTCACGTGGTAACTGAGAAAATAGTAGCTGACTATTTTTTTACAGCATTGTTTGTGTTTGATTGTTGTTTATGCGACTTGCTAATTTTTGTTTTTGCAATGGAATGGCAGGGTCAGCAATCTAATCTCGCCAATTCAGTTAGATGGCTCCAAACTCCGAGCTCCAGTAACACTGTATTTTCTTTCTCTATTATTATCACTGTGTCGTTTGGTGTTTGATCAAAAGTTTACTCTGAAAAGTGTTAGATGCTGTGTTTTATGTGAGGAGGGTGTTGCTAATACTGTTATTGTGGTGAAGTTTGGAATTGGGTATTCTAGTATAGTTTCTCTCTGTTAGACTTTGGAAATGAGGGATACCTGAGACTAATTGTTGTTTATTATAGCGTGAAGTTGGTTATAAATTTTGAACTTATTTTTACTTTTCTTTTATGTGGGTTATTTTTCTGTTTTGTAGGATCTTTATTCTGAGATGAAAGAACTGATTCCGGAGTATCAGGTTTGTCTGCAATTTTAAGCTTCCGTGGTGACAGTTATATGTTGGATGCATTAATGTGTAATCCGTATTTCTCAGTGTTTATTGTTAATTTTCTGGTCTGCCTCTCATTCAAGTGTGTGTCTGTTTCGCATTGAAGTGTGTGATAGTTTTGTCATGTCTATATTGTATTTTTGGTTGGTATATTGGTCGGTGAGCGATAATGTGAATTAATTTTTTGTTTGTGCTAAACTTTCAGTGCACAATTTAGTTGAAGTGATTTATGCCGTGCATGTGCTATTACAAGTCTGAGATTCTTTACTAATGCCTTACCTGTTTTGTAATTCTCAGTTGTGATTGATTTCATAAATTATGTTTCCTTCGTTTCATTGTTTCTTCATGTTAGCTTGTAACATGTAAAACATCAGTTAAATCTTCTAAAAGAATGTTATATATCTCTATACCTTTAATCTATACATAAAATCCTGGTTGCAGGAACGGGTTAAGAAGCTGAAGAAAGATCATGGGAGTGTTGAGTTGGGAAAAATAACTGTTGATATGGTAATTATATTATCTTTTTGCAGATATATATCTTTTAAATTTACTAGTTGCATTGAAAGCTGTCCTTCCTTCTTGTGATTTAACTTATTTTTTGAGCACCATTTGTCACAATTTAAAGGTACTTGGTGGAATGAGAGGAATGACAGCTCTAGTTTGGCTTGGGTCAGCTGTTGACCCTGATGAGGTATATATGTAAATTAATTCAGCCTTCACGCTTCAGATGCTTGTGAATTATTAAAGTGATTAGCTCTTGCTTATGACTAATTTGATCAATTTGTAAAATCTTTGTAGTAGAATTTTTTGTTAATGTTTACTGTTTACCAAAGGGTTCTGAGAGCAGTGAGTTATATCTTACAGGGTATTCGCTTTAGGGGCATGTCAATTCCTGAATGCCAGAAAAAGCTTCCAGGTGCTTTTCCTGGTGGGGAGCCTTTGCCTGAGGCTGTACTGTGGCTTCTATTGACAGGAAAGGTATGCAATAGTTTTAGAAAATCAATTTGAATTAATTATTGTGGATTTTGCTTAGCTGTGACGTAGTATAGCACAATCCTTGTTCGAAGGTGTTTTAGCATCTGTACTCAGTTCAAATTTTCTTGTATAATCTTTTGATTAATTCACTTGGTCACAGATACCAAACAAGGAGCAAGTTGACTCATTAGCCCAGGAATTGCGAAGTCGTGCAACTATCCCAGGTTCTCCTTCTTTTTGTTGTCATACCATTGTTATAATTACCTTGAAGCTATGTGTTACTCATTGTGGTATAATGATCTGTCTCGAATAAGTGAATTGACACAACATAAATTGTGCCTGATAATATGTTCAGGATCATAGATATATGTAACTGCTTGTTACATGAAATATATGGACATGCTCTGTTGTATTTTGTCTGAGTTGTGAACATTCACTCTGTGCTCTTGCTCTTGTTCAAATGTCACTCACGAATCACGATGTGTCTAGAAGTTTTTAACATAAAATTTGCTAGCTTGTTTCTTTTGTGCTTGAATCTGTTTCATTCTTGGACTTATTATTAGCTTTGTTGCAGATTATGCTTATAAGGCAATTGATGCATTACCTGTTTCTGCTCATCCAATGACTCAATTCACAACTGGTGTCATGGCACTTCAGGTAGAGCAACAGATTCTTTCATGATCTTTAAATTTATATAGTTTTCTCTCTGTTCTTTTTAGCTGTGACTTCTCTTCTGTAATTAAATTGGTTAGTCAATCTGACTTATTTGCTAATACTTTAATAACATCAAGACTGAGTAAAGAATTTTATAAACTAAGATTCATTAGGATGACAATGGATCAATTTTAGCTCAGAAAAAGCATAAAATGGGAGAGAAATCAGTTGATAACTGTAAGGAATATTTTACTGGAAATTCTTGTTTAACATGTCTAACATGTGGATGTCCAAGGTTCAATAGGAGCTGTTATAATCTTCAATGAGCCATATGTGGTTGCTTGCTCTTTTGTACTTGTCCCTCTTGTTGGAGATTCCATATTGAACAAAGATATGACCAAATTATAATATATAAGTGGGTGCAAACCTTATCTTGTAAACTAATTTTGTAGGGTTAAGTTAAACTTAAATCCACTTTTTAAGATGGTTACAGAGCCTATCCTATTAAAGTTTGTTAAGGTCATGTCACACCCTCTATAGGATTGCTATCAAACCACCTAGCAACATGCTCGAGATGTCTAATCATTAGCGTAAGTAGATGTATTGAAGATCCCACATCAACTAGAAAGATATGACTAAATTATAGTATATAAGCGAGTAAAAATCTTATCTTGCAAGCCAATATTGTAAGATTGAGCTAAACCTAAATGCACTTTTTAAGACCACTTGTCTAAGATGATATAATATGGAGGAATGCTAGTGCTAGATGTTTGTTTCACAAAAAGCTTAAGTAATCGAAAGAATATCGTAAAATATTGGGTTGTGGTATGTCTTCAGAATATAATCAAATCATTTTATGCATCTAGTTTTGCACCATAGTTTCTTAATATTAACATTTGTTGGTATTTTGTTCATAGTATTATATTATATCTATAATACTATAGATAGAGAATTAGCTGGGTTATAGATGAACAAGAAGAAAAATTGAAATATGTTTTCTTAGTAAGGGAAAATATATATTTACTCACTTTTACATTACGAGTATAATTGTAAACCTGCATGTTGTGGTATGTTTTGGTGACCAAGCGAGCAAACTCAATGAGTGACATGAGATTTTGCGGATCGTTGCTAGATTGCGATTTTGCTAAAAGAATTGGAGGATTGAGGGTCATGTCAATCCTGAATATGGGCTTGGTTATTTTTAACCAAAAACAAGTAACTCAAGTCATGTTTGGGCTTTTTCGGGTGGGCTCATTGACCCCACTTAAAACTTAAGAACACTCCATTTGCCATAGGGTTCACAAACGTGAATGATAACAATTTTTCCATATTTGCAATTATGTACCTCTACAAGCTCCATTGCTCTCCCATTGTCATTGTTGGCCATTGTCGACCCTCTTATCACAGTCTCCAACCCTCCCATCAATATAACCATTGCTAATACTCACTTGACCACGATCGTTGATACTCGCTTGACCACCATTTCTGATACTCGCTTGACCATTGCCATCCCCAACCACTGAGCTTGCATAGCATCAAAATAGTTGGGTTTTGGTAGTTGTTGGAAGTGTTATGATTTAATATTTCTTTGTGATGTTTTGTTCTATTATTTTTTGTCTTAATATCCTGTTATGCATTATGAATTTATTAGTTATTGAGTCATTTTATGACTTGCGAACATGTTTTAAGATGTGTTATGTATTGGATCTTAGAATTTATGATTTATTATGATTTAGTTTTTTAGCCTATATCATTTTTAATGATGTGTATGGCTAAAAATATAATTTCTTGGGTGCATAATTCTTATGAGTTGTGATCCGATCCCTGAGTTACAATCTTTTATCCTCCTTTTGATCCTCAAGTTTGACAATATTGATTAGGATTGCTTTCGAAAAATAGATCGTTTCAATAATCAATTGTAGATATAATTGACTACTGGCATGATCAGTTATATGAAACAAGTTTTATTTTTGGGTATATTGGGTGAAAAGTTGTTTTAAGATAATCTATTTTTTTTTTAATTGGGTGAGAAATTTTTTATACCAAAATAAAAAAAAATGGATATGAAGTTGTTGTTGGCTTTGTATTTAAATTGATCAATTGTTGTGAATACAATGGGGAAACAACGGTTAACTAAAAATAAACTATTAGCTTTAATCATAAGCTCCAAAACTGTGTAAAAGCTATTTCCTTTGTTGAGATTATTATCTAAGATACTGAACACATTTGAATAGTAACACCAAAAACTTTTTCCATCAAAGAGATAACAATCTTTGAAAGGATTTTAATTTAAAAATGTTCTCAATATCCATCTAGATTTAGACTCTTTCTTCGCAAAATGAAAAGGAAGATGAAAACAGGTCTGGTTGACAATATGTGATCACTAAGGATTGTGGTGCTTGGGGATCTATTTACATTTGAACTTAACAAAATTCCAAACCACTATAATAAAGCAGTAACAGCAGTGTATATTCAATGTGATGGAATGATGCCTACACTTAATGAGAAGGATTTCCGGATGGTGGGAAATCTGAATCAAGAAGCAGCCGGGCTTTGGAAGATGGACGGAGCTCTTGAGGCATCTCAAGATTTGAGATTTAAGACATGAAGTAACTATAGATGGGATGCAAACTCCATGTTGTACCCGGATACTATAACACAATATGTTCTTATCCATTATCCTGCACTGGAAGTGATTTACACCAAAGTTGAATGGAACCCATATTCCTTTCTTTGAAAGTGGGCTGCCACCTTTAACATCTCAGAGTCTATAACTACAATGCTCAATAAAATATTAGTACTAGACTATCAATACCTTGTTTCATCAATCCAGATTACATGGATCTGATAAACTAGGGAATGCAAATCCTTTGTCTGGGACATTATGGGTTTTCCTCAGGTCAGTCCTCTTTGGTGACCGTGAGAGCTCTATCTGTTCATTGCTACACTGGACAGATAGGAGGAATTTCCACGTATTACTCTCACACTTCACAAGTTTAAGAAGCTCCTAATCTCTTTTCTTTGATACTTGTTTCTCTTCACTTTTTATTGTAACTAGAAACAAATGATTCACAATCAATTCATTACATTTTTCAGGTGCAGAGTGAGTTTCAAAAGGCATACGAGAGTGGGATAGCTAAGGCAAGGTAAAATTCTAAATGGTGTTTCTTTTATTTCCAACACTAAATATGTTACTCTAGCTGTTTTAATGCTTCGATTTAGGTATTGGGAGCCAACTTATGAGGATACAATGAATTTAATTGCACGTTTGCCAGCCATTGCTGCTTATATTTATCGACGGTATGTAAAGCATATCCATCCTAATCAAAATTACACATTTGATATTCTGTGGGATGCCTAGTATGTTATATGTACACACAGACACTAAAGAAAAATGAGAGATATCATAATATCATATATTGTGGGATGACATCGATCAAAACTGGCACGTTTCTACAGGTGTCTGACATTTGAATTAATTTGTTATTCTATTTTAAAGGAAATACAAGGATGGAAAAATCATACCGTTGGATGATTCTTTGGATTATGGTGCAAACTATGCTCATATGTTAGGTTTTGATGATCCGGAAATGCTGGAGTTTATGAGGCTTTATATTTCCATCCACAGGTTTGCATTCCATTGATAATGATGGCTCGTTCTATGATCATGGTCAGTTGTATATGTGTCCTGTAATTACAGCAACCCCAGTTATTGCTAATGATGACACATACTTTGATCGTGACAAGTTGTATAATTATCTTCTAATTATTGGCAACCCCAGTATCTAATGTTTGATTTTTTTCCCAAAATTTTGTTTGCAGTGATCATGAAGGTGGAAATGTTAGTTCGCACACCGCTCACCTAGTAAGTTACTTCCTTCAATCAAGCTCTTTCTATCCTGTACTAGTTTTGCTTTATAAAATACTAATAAAATGTATTTTTAATATGTATCACTCATGCTGTGGTAAAAGCTCTTGTTTTATTATATTTATTGTTAATGTGTTGTACTGTGTTTACCCCTCAGGTTGCTAGTCCTCTATCAGATCCTTACCTTGCATTTGCGGCTGCTTTGAATGGTTTAGCTGGTCCCCTGCATGGTTTGGCCAATCAGGTTATTTTGTTATTTGGTTTTCCCTTTTTCTCAGTTTTCTGTTTATATGATATAAACTTTTGTATAGTTCATCTTTCTGTTCAGCAATCATGTTTGGTTATAATTTTTGCTCAACTACATTTTTACCATTTTTAGTAACACTTTGGCTTTACTACTATACTCTGTTCTGTTTACTTCAGTCAGATTATATGCAAATACGTATATGTTTAGTTTTGTTCACTTCTATTATGATGCTACAGGAAGTTCTCCGATGGATTAGGTCAATAGTTGCAGAGTTTGGAACTCCCAACATAAGTACAGAGCAATTGGCTGACTACATAAATAAAACATTGAGTAAAGGCCAGGTAATGCATAACTGATAAGAATCTAGATGCTGAATTATGATTTTTTTTACTTTAACTTCTGTGTTTTGCTCAATTATGATTTGGTCTAAACTTTTAAGTAATGAAAATTGTTATGGAAGAGCTGTGAATATGAATTACATTTCAAGAAATTAGAAGAAAATCAATTGGGTAAAGCATGCCACTGTCTCCGATGTGTTATGTTTAAAATCTTTTCTTCCTGAGGAAAATGATATGTTGGCTGGAGGGCATTGTGGTTCTTCAGTTCCCTTTTATGTATCTGGATGTGCACACACCCACCTACATTTTTTCTTTTTACAATACAAGCCTTCCCTAATGGGAAGTTTCTACTAGAAAATTTAACACAGGTTTTGTAGATTTTCAGAATAAAGAATTGATATATGTAATGAACATGTTATGCTTTATTGTAATGTAAGTTTTTTGTATGTGGTAATATGTATATCTGCACTAAATGATTTAGAGAAAATACCACCATCTACGTCTACGATAATTTAGGCTTCGCTTTTGAATTTTGGATCTTCAGGTTGTGCCTGGATATGGGCATGGGGTTTTGCGCCAGACGGATCCAAGATACACGTGCCAGAGGGAGTTTGCTTTGAAGCATTTGCCTAATGATCCACTTTTCCAGTTGGTAATCACTTTTTTCCTAATTCCAGATTGTGTTTGCGTTGGAGTGCTTTCTTGCTACACAACCAACCCTCTATTCTTGTGATTTAATTTCTTTATGATCCAATGCGACTGTGACCCTTTCAGGTGTCTAAAATAAAAGAGGTTGTGCCACCAATTCTGACAAAGTTAGGCAAGGTAATGTTTATGTTTTCATTTTTCAATATACGTTTTATGGAATTATTTATCTCAACTTCATTTAGTGTTTGAATAGTTTCATTAGATGCAACGATTGACTTTTTCCAGGGTAGTCAGTCACTATTTCTTTACACAATCGCGTGATTTGGATCTGATCCGTTACATTCTAAGTTAGATCCTTTGCTTTATGTTTTGCCACATGTTGTTTTCATGTAGAATCCCACATTTAATTGGATGCATGTTGAACTGGATAATAAATGTACTCATACACTCTTTGCTATTAGCGGGAATTTATTGCTATGGTTGAACTTTTTCATTGGTGTAGGTTAAAAATCCATGGCCTAATGTGGATGCTCACAGTGGAGTGCTACTGAACTACTATGGTCTAACTGAGGAAAAGTATGGTGTTACTTTTCGGCTGTTCGACTTGAAATAGTTTTCATTTTGCAATTAATTTAGGGTGAATACTGAATCTAATGATCTGTGACATTGTTGTGGACAGCTATTATACCGTTCTATTTGGTGTATCGAGGAGCTTTGGAGTGGGCCCTCAGGTCTGTCCTCTCCCATTGTTTCCTGCGTTAACATTTATCTTTTTGGTGCCTTGGGTTAACGTTTCTCTTTTGGTGGATTTCAGTTGATATGGGACCGGGCTCTGGGAATGCCACTTGAAAGGCCAAAGAGTGTCACACTGGAGAAGCTCGAGCAATTGTGCGCCAAATCATCCTGAAATTTAAAGCACGGTTTCACTGTTAATAATGGCTAAAACACACTGCGGTAGATGTGTGTTGTTAAGTTAAAAAAGTTTGGTATGATTGTAATGAGCAATATTCATTACCCTCCTCCATCGTTTCTATTTTAGAAATTTTTTTTGTATTTAGGGTTTAGGGTGGATTTCACCCTCAAAAGTTGTCTTTCCACATTTTTGAATGAACTGCATAAATTACTAGGTTTGAAGGAGCATTTTTAAGAATAAAAGGCAGGGTTATCCCGTTGTATTCTTTCTAAATTGGAATGACCCGTTTGACAAATTATCGACAGGACTTGTAAACTTTGATGTAACTTTCTCGTGTGAAAAAAAAAAATGTTAGCACTTTATTCTTTCAATACTCTTTTTAATACTTTTATTCGGTGAAATTCATAAAAGTCTTGTCAAATGAGTTTTGTATTATGCATTTGCTTATTAATTGTATAGGAATTACATGATGCATTTAATTATAGAGTCGTTAGGTTTATTGTATAGGAATTACATGATATTAGAACTATGTGAATTATGATTACGACGGTAATTTAGTTTGATGAGTGTTTTAAAATGTCACTGTCAATGATTAATTTTGTTAAGTTATAAAGTAAATACGTTTTTTACACATTATAGATATCGTCTGTATCCATTTTAAAGAAGCTGAATTTAAATAAATAAATAAATGCTGCCGATTATAACACTTGTGAACTGAAAGGATGAGCATATATGGTTTGAAAGATTGAAAATAAAATATCTTTTTACATTGCCAATATTAAATTAACATAAGACTAAGGATCCTAGTTTCGTTCATTAAAGTATTACAGCGATGGTTCTATGCGTATAGTATGATGTTCTTCGTTTTATTAGTAATGATTTGTTTTCATATGTACTATCTTGTCTCTTTTTTATTAATTAACTAGTATATTAACTTACTATTTTGTATTGTAAATATTTATTTTTACATAATTTACATTTATAATAATAAATACTTTTACCATATAAATTATAACTTATATAATTAAAACTTATAATAAATAATATATTAAATTATTAATTATATGCTAAAGTTATAATAAACCATTTGAATTGTAGTATAAGGTTAACTTTAACTATTAACAAATTTTCTTAAGAAAAACGATTGAAATTCAAAATGGAGTTTAAAATAAAAGATGGTAAATCGTAAATGATGCAATGTTAAGAAGATTAAGTATGATAAAATTAAGGTTTAATTGTTTTTTTATATGATTTAATTTGATTACAATTTTAGTTTCTTGGATACTATTGGTGCTAATTAAGCCATTTATTTTATTTCAATTATATCAATTGGATCTTTTAAATATTGTAATTTTAGTGTTTCAATCCATCATTGATCAATGTTGTATACGTAAGATCTTGTTTTCTTTTTTCACTCTCTTACTTGCATGCAAGTTTTTTTCCTTTCGTTTTTTTTTTCTCCCTAAGAATTTATGTTCTCTCTATTTTTATCCCTTACTTCTTTTAGAACGTTATCCCAACCCGCAACACTTAGAAGATTTGGAAGTGGTCTCAACAGAATATAAATATTATTAGAGTCTCTTGAATATTTTCTCACCGAATCAAGTAGCTCTTGAGAATGTAAATTCTAGGTACTTAGAGAATGTAAATTCTAAGTTAGAGATGTTACTTTAGTTAAGCTCGTTAGCGAGATTGAAATGGAGTCTTTTATTGTATAAATCATTTTAGCATGATCCTTCTTTATGTGTAAAGATTGAAGTAATTGTAAAAATTCTTTTAGCATGACCCTTCTTTATATGTTGGGTATAAAGTTTTTGGGTTGCATGTAAAATTAAAACTATTTAGCAAGAAACTAAAGAACATTAGTCACATTTGCATCTAATATTTTTTAGTAACTTAAAGAAATACGAAGGATATAAGGTACAAGTGTGTCTAAGGTTCTCTAATTACAAATAACTGAAAAGTATAATTTGCATGTGCCTCTAAGGTTCCTAGTTAAGTGTGTAAAATTATAAAAAACACTAGTTGTGCATGCGTATGACCTTTTACATGGTCATGTCAAGTCCAAAACTTTCGTTTTATTCAAAAAATCTAGGATCTCTCCTTATCTGTCTAAATTAGAACTTCATCGAGTCTTAAGACTGTAGGAATTAACTCTCACTTCTGAAAAAAAGAGTCTAATAATTTTGGGATAGGATATATTTCAAAGATAGTTACATCTAAGTATCAAGATGTTAATACTGAAGATTAGATCTAAATCACAAAGTGAAAATGTCATCAAATACCTTACTTTAGCGAAGGCATATGTGCTTAAGCGAAGGAATTATCTAAATCACTTTATTGATTGCTTCATTTGGTATCCTCACTTAATCGAAACTATTTTCACTTAAGTGGAAATAACATTTAATGTCTCCATCTAAGCAATCTTTATTTTGCTTGTTTGATTGTTTTTGCTATGTATACACATGTTTCATGCAAAAGTGTTTGATTGTATGTTTGGATGATTATTTTTTTAATTCAATGTACAATGATGCATGTGTATGTGTATGTGTGTTCATAAAGTGACATACTTATGAATTAGGTGTGATTTTGAGATCAAAAATTTAGAATGATATATGAATCAGAACTATTTGTGGCTATTAAGCTAATATCTTTGTTATAACAGAGATTTCCTAAGTTTGTTGGTAGTCAAAGTCATGGAGACTAAGACATTTAATGTTGAGGAGTTGAAGGGAGATTTATTGTATTATTAAGATCTCATGTTAGAGTATGAAAGAGTGAATCATAAAAGTGTTAAATTATAAGTAAAGATATATTTTAAAGCTACCATAATCCATGTAGATCTTTGGTAGTGAATGCTTAATATGAATTTTTTGAAAGATGTCCATAGATATTCTTAATTAATATCATGGTAATATGGATCCATATGTAATTCCTATCCATGTGTATATATGCATGTGATGAAAAAGACTAAAAGATTTCGTAAGATTATTCGTTTAATGTTAAACTGCATAAAGTTAGAATTATGGATTTTTTTATAAAACATTTTGGTACCTTTATGTTGGTTGTAACATCCCATATTTTTCATATAATAGAAACTTTATTGCATAGAAATTATATACTAAACTTAAATATAAATATCCATACATTCATCATTTATTTCAAAATATATTTCTCCACATAAGATTTAAAAAAATTATCTTCGTAAAATTATAGATAAAATAAAATAAAACTTCTCCAACAATTCACCGAAGACTCACACCACCTGTCAAAGCCTCTGCTAACGTGTAATACACGATCATCGTAGTTTTAAAAACAAAACAAACATCACACAAAAATAAGGGTAAGCTAGTGAATTTTAAAAAATGTATTTTCATAAATTGGATTTCTATCATAACAAAACAACAACAATTCAATCTTTTATAATTCATCTTACATCATACATATACTGACTCACAAACAAAGACACTAAACTCTCTATTTCTGAAAGACACTTATGTATTGAGTTTGAGTTAGACTCAGAGGTGTGTTTCGATCAGCTTATTTCAAACCTTGGATACAGTTTGTCCCGATCAGTTCCTATTTCAAACCTCGGGTACAGTTCCCATATGCACAGGGTTAATCCATATGTCCTATTTCGATCAGCTCATATTTCAAACCTCGGACATGGCCATATGAACCTCCTTCGACTCTTCACTAACTAGTAAACTTCATCTATATGAATCTACTGTACCAGTAGAGTCAGGATACCTCCTTAGATAGATTGAATCCCCAAACAATGCACGTCCTAATAATCTCAACACGGGTATCTCCTTTCCTGAAGATACTATGTCTCAATCACACAACACATCATTCACAAACATTGATATTACATAATATCATACATAAACATTCATTCCATTCAATTCAAATTCATCCAATTCATATTTAATAAACAAATAATTAAAAAAGTCAAACTAGCTTCCCTTATCTCTATAGAGTAGAGATACTCAAAAATCCTAAAATCACATGCAACCTAACTTTGTTCAAGAATCTGATTGACACTACTTAACGCTAGGAATCTAAAGACGTCCTCTGATTGTCAATCTGATAACATGTGAGATCACACAAATCTAGAGAGAATGTAGAAAACTTCAAAGAGAAATTGTTTGAGAGATGGTGATTTTGATAAGAATGAAACTGTATATCTTCTTAAAGAAAGAGAGAGTTAATAGTTTTTATAAACAGAATATCTTCTTAGAGATAGTTGGTAGTTTTTATAAAAATAAATCAGAATATGTTCTCAGAGAGATAATATCTTCTTAGAGAGTTGGTGATTGTTATAAAAATAAAAAGTAAATAATTAACTTTAATTTACTTAAACAATTTTACTATTACAAAAATAGGTGTTATCTTATTTATCTCTAAAATTAAACTGTAGATTAATTTTATTCTATAACTATTTTCTAGAATAGTATATTGGTGGTTAACCATGTGATAACCTAAGATTGTATTTAAAGATGCATATGAAAGGACATAAGAACAAGATTTGAGCATCATTTTCATTTATATCTTTTATAGACAGATCGTGTATGGATGTGTATGTGTGTGTATATATACTCTATTAATAAGAATCCTATTGAAACTCTTTTGTTGAATTAACCTACACCCTAAACTAATAAAATAATACTTTCTCCAAACAACTATTTTAAATATAATTTATTTATTCTTATATATATATATATATATATATATATATATATATATTATATTATATT
>Ga0123340_1003576_pt1 | contig 14582 bp, 11 predicted proteins | sample SirMexnodulemix_FD_89961 | JGI IMG/M metagenome (GOLD analysis project Ga0123340, IMG submission 89961) | Root nodule microbial communities of legume samples collected from Mexico - Siratro Mexico nodule mix | ecosystem: Host-associated > Plants > Roots > Nodule | place: Mexico: Nepantla... | reverse complement strand
TATATATATATATATATATTTGGCTGCAATTTTGTTCACTCAGTTACTAACTGAATAACAGTTTACATGAATAATTTGCTATTAACAGCCAAGTAAAACTTACAATTTAACTAATACACAGGCTAATTTCTACAGAAACAACTAATTATAACTAGTGGGCAGGTTTTCTCTCATAAGTGAGTTTGCTTCTAGAGGCATCTCATGCTCACCAATGTTGTCAAACTCGTGGATCATCCAAGGTTTGGAAGGGGGGTAAAATGATCATAACTTAAGGATGGTAACTTGGATTGTAAGATCCTCTAGAAAATTCACAATTATATTTAGATGTTGGTGATGCAGTGTCAGTGTTTGTCTCTGACAGCTATGAATGGAATCGAGTGATGGTTTCTATCCACATTTTGGGAACCCTAGCACAAATGGGATGTCCATCTAATTTTTGAATTGGGTTGTTACAATATACAACCTGAAAAGTCCACACACAAACACATATGTTTCCCAAATTGGGTAGCAAAATCCCAAGTCCACCCAATATTCATGATTGACATGGGCAAGGATCTGCTGTTTCTGCAAGCAAACCTGTGTTCATTTAATGATCCGCAGATTCTCCGCTCTGCCATTTGAGTTTGCTTGATGGTGCCCCCAAAGTTGCAGGATTGTGCGAGTTTACTCACAATCTTTACTACATTGATGCTCACATCCTATTATCTAAATAAATGGTATAAGAACTATTGTGCACAATTCATAATACTTAATTTTCGTGATTTGATGTATTCTATGTAAATTCTAATACATTACATCTGATGATGCTTGAAGTCACATTTTGATAGTGATTTTTGTTATTTGTTTGGATAGACTTAGAATACTAATGCTTGAGTTTTCAAATATTATATCATTTCCTCTCCTTCCGCAGTACCTTGCCCAATTGGTTGGGTTATGGCCCCTAACAAGACCAAGTGCTTTCTTCATGTTGGGAGGCCTCAATCTTGGAATGACTCAGAGACCTGTTGTAGTAAGTATGGTGGACATTTAGCGTCATTGACATCACTTCAGGAGCTACAGTTTGCTCAGAGGCTATGTGGTGAATCAGTGAATAGTTGCTGGATTGGTGGACAAAGATGCAACACTACAGCTGGTTATCAGTGGATGTGGTCTGACAATTCACCAGGGAATAACTCCATATTTCCATTGGAAGATGTTCCTCCCCATTGTAATGGAACTGAACCGTCCTGTCATAGAAACAGTACAGACAATTTGTGCACGGTAATGACTAATAATTCAAACTCTCTCATGAGTGAGAGATGCGACAATCTTCACTCTTCTCTATGTATACTTGATATAGGTATGTTCTCGTTGTATATCACTACCAATTCTCATTTTACATTCATTAGAGATTCAGTATTTATATTTTCAAATCTTTTTTATTCTATTACCCAAAAAATCTCTTTCTATTAAAAAATATGTTACATAGTTGTTCATGTTAATTTTTTTTTACTCCTTTCTTTTCTTCTACTTTTAATGAGTTTTTAATCACCATTTCTGACTAAACTGTTTACCCATTTTCTTTTATCTTAGATGCAGCATGTAACCGTATGCACTGCCATAGGGATTATTACCTTATCATCCTCATAGTGGTGAGTGCTTTGATACTCTCCACAACATTAGCAGTGGTAGTTTGGCTTCTTGTATATAAGCGGGGCAAAAAAAGAAGGCGGTCTAGAAAAATATCTATTCCAGGAGCTTCTCTTCCATCATGGAAAATCTTCACCAAAGAGGAATTAAGGTCAATTACAAAGAATTTCAGTGAAGGCAACCGTCTTGTTGGTGATACCAAGACTGGTGGTACATACAGTGGGGTTTTATCAGATGGTTCAAGGGTTGCAGTTAAGAGATTAAAGAGAACAAGCTTTCAGAGGAAAAAGGAGTTTTATTCTGAAATTAGCAGGGTTGCTAGGCTTAGATATCCCAATCTGGTTGCTGTGATGGGCTGCTGCTATGATCATGGTGACCGCTACATTGTTTATGAGTTTGTAGCTAATGGTCCCTTGGATAAATGGCTGTATCACATACCTAGGGGAGGTCGCAGCTTAGATTGGGCTATGAGGATGAAAATCGCAACAACGCTTGCTCAAGGAATTGCGTATGTTCAAAATATACTTTTTCTTTGCTAACTTACAACATTTTATCTACAATTTTCTGCCCTCCTTGTCCATGTGCATATTTTACTCAAATTAACATAAAATTTCTTATGATACAGTTTGTTTGCTATAAATATGGGCATTTAGGTCATTCTGTCGTATTTGTGTTGGATCCATTAATCTTGCATTGCATCTATGTCTTATATTATGTCCTCATGTCACTATCATTAGAGGATCCTGATCCATTTAGAAAAGAGGAAATAATTAAGGTGCTTTTTTAGTTGCTGGTGAGGTTTCAGTTTTCATTTTTATATTATGTGCTATCTACAGTTTCCTTGTCCAGCACCAGCACAGTATCAATTGAGATATTTGAAGATTTTTTAAATATATCTTCTCATCTCATGTTTATTTATTACATCATATAGAAAGTTGCATTCCTTGGGCCTTGCAAGATCATTTATGAAAGGTTTCAGTCATTTAGCATCAATCTTCAAGGACTTTTTCCTGGTTAGTTATATAAGGTTGCTTTGTTTCATTGTTGCGTCCTATTGGTCCTGTGGAGTAGATTCTCTTGTTTTCCTATATAACTCAAGTTCATTCAACTTATGGACTTGTTTTTCCTTACGGTATGTTTACCTTCATTATGTAAACTCTAGCAATGCGTTGTGTGCTTTATAGGAGGATATAACGAAGAAATCCGATGGCATTTTAGTGTCTAAATATGCAGTACTAGTTAGCTTGTAAAATTATGTAAAGGTAAGTTAGTAGGCCCATCATCTACCTACCCAAGAAGAAATAGCGGTGGGAAGGGATGAAGAAGAGAGGAGGAAATAAGTTGAAACCAATGTCCAGGGAACCATATGCGTGTTTGTTGAGTTTTTCTTAACGGTGATTATCATTCCATTTCCTCCAACAAAACTATTCCCCTTGAGTTTGTTCCAAAACTGGTTTGCCAACCGAAAGTAAAAGAAATAAATTAAATACTCCATGCTCTGCAGTATTTCGAACTTAAATGGATACATTGATTAATTTATATTTTCCCCCATTTCAACAGGTTTCTGCATGACAAGGTTAAACCACAAGTGGTGCATCGAGATATACGTGCAAGCAATGTACTGCTGGATGAGGAGTTTGGAGCACGCCTGATGGGTGTTGGTCTGTCCAAGATTGTGCCGTACGAAGTAATGCATGACAGGACTGTCATGGCAGGTGGAACTTCTGGATATCTTGCTCCAGAGTTTGTCTATAGAAACGAGTTTACAACAAAGAGTGACGTATACAGTTTTGGCGTCCTATTACTGGAAATAGTAAGTGGACGTAGACCTACACAGGCAGTTGATTCTGTTGGTTGGCAGAGTATCTTTGAATGGGCAACACCTCTTGTGCAAGTTCATCGCTACCATGAACTCTAGGATCCTCATATAACTTCATCCTCTTCTAGCATCATCCCAGAGGCTAGTACCATCCAAAAGGTGGTTGACCTTGTTTATTCGTGCACGCAGCATGTTCCTTCTATGCGCCCTAGAATGTCTCATGTTGTTCACCAGCTGCAACAGATTGCCCAACCACCTGCAAAGTAAAGCTAATCTAGTGGTAGTAGTCTTGACCCCAAATTTCTGTATCTATAACTTCAAAGTGGAGGGGATATTTTCTTATACATATAACATATTTATGTACTTTAACCTGCCCTTCTTTAGGGTCGCAATTAACTTTTTGTTAAATTAAGTGGGAACTAGGGTTAGAAGAGGCAAATTGTGCGAAACAATTGTACCATTTTGTCATTCTTGGCAAAATATAAAAAAATGGATAACAAAAAATAGAAACTGAAGTGTGAAGGCAACATTTGTTCTTATTGTGTGTAGGCAAATAGTTTAATTATTTAATAATTCTTTTTTCACAAGTGTTTGTCATAAATATAATTATAATTTGTTTTAAAATAAGTTGAACTGGAATTTTATTGGAATAAATTAGAAAGTAATTGGTGTTATAAGTAACTTTTGTAAGTCAGTTTTCTATTGAAGTTCTTTGGACTATAGTGATTCCTCTATAGGAAATGGAAGAAGCTTATTGACTGAAATGAGATTAAGATGTGCAACCTCGTTTTCAGTGTTTGTCACTGAAGCATGGCACAATAACAGGTTGATAACTGGGCGTATAAGCCAAACTTCTATTCCTTATTTCATTGAAAAAAAAATCTTTAATATGTACAGGTGCGACTATGTTGTAAAAGTCTTCCAAAAACCTTTTACAAGACTAGTTAACCTAAGAAAAAACCTTACTTCACTTGCATTTGTTCGAGTTGAATAATTTTTTTTAGCCTCGAGTTTTTCTTCATCTACTTGGATTACGATGCAACTCACATCAAAGCATAGTTATAATGTTTGTTAAGTTAATGATTATATTTAATATCTTATTAAAATTATGATATGTAAAAAACTAAAATACCGGGAACATGTGTCAACTATAAAAAAATGTTTGAAATATAATTTTATATTATAGTATATAGATACTAATCCAAGTATCAACTCAATTAATAAAGAGTAGTGTGTCATTTGTTAACACGAAACTAAACAAAAGAAAAATCACTTAAAATTACATTAATTAGTATTTTGATGTGATTCTAGAAAGCCAAAATCAATTCTAAATCTAAAATTATTTTTTTAACGTTAAACTGAACATAAAAATTTAGCAGAAATCACGTTACTTTGTAACAAGATTCTAAACAAAGGATATTACAAGTACAATACAAAAAGCTTCTCATTCTGCATTACATGAAAATAAAACATTGGGGGAAAAGTATTACATAAAAAATAATCAACTATACATATAGAAAATTGGAAACGTATTCATATCGAGATTACCTTTGTATAAAGACAGAAATACAAGGGGAATTTGAGAGCTATGGGATACAAACTAACACAATAAATAGCTAGAATTTTGCAGGTGGCATCAAATATACACTTCTAGGGGCTGTTAACAGAGTAGCACCAATATTTGTTGAAACTGAAAACTGCCCATGGAAGAGATATTGACTGTTATTTACAATATCACCGCACCTGTGTCCAATCCAAAATTAAAATACGTAGATAACGCAGGCAAAGTCACCAAAATAAAGAATCACCAAATTCTATGCTGGTATCTGGAAAAAAATTCCATCCTTGTCCGGTTTGAAAATTGATTTTGATTTCAATCTTTGCATCAAGTTTCCTCTAGCTATGTCTCTTTAATATTGCTTTCATATATGAAAGTAGACAAGCCTTTGAATGTAAAGCCGAATACATACAACCATGACAGAATCAAATGCCAAGAATAAGAAGAATGCAAAAGCGAACTCATTATGTAATGATGGTGTCAATGAACCAATTCATTTCTTTGTAGCTGGTAGATGCTACTCGCATATAATACATAAACTAAAGCATAAAGACGCTGAATAAAGTACTTACGAGAAACATAAAGGAATGCTTCTGAGTAAAAAATACAGCAAGCGTTAAAAAAACACAGGAGTTTTATTTTTACATAAAATTCACTAACCTCCATCTATGGATTCTGTTGTTTGAGATTGCTGCTCTTCAAATAAAGATTGTATTCTCTGCAACAAACAACATACCCGGGTTCTTAGCCAAAAGAAAAAAAATCAACTTCAATTCAGATACATGCAACTAAATCCTTTTCTTTCGCGACTTTTTATTCTATTTCAATCTCAGGGCAATTATTGAACTTCCTGTTTCTTCTCATCCTCGATGCCATTAATTAAATAACAATACAATATCTCATGTACATTTTCTACCTTGACAGAGCTTCCAACTTCCTCTAGTTTCTGCATTAGTACCTGCTCCCTAGAAAGTTTAGAATCATGTTTCAATGACTTTGATGGAGACATCTGAAAGTTACAGAAAACAACGAAAGGTGAGAGGGATAGAGACAATAAGTAAGCAACATGGGCAATGAGTGCTAAGCAATATAAAGGTTTACATGGTTAATGACTTAACACTACGGTCATCCACTTCCCCAGAAGAAATAAAAAGATTTATTCGCAATCTTGCATAGTGATGACTTACCATCAGATGGTGTGGAACATCTTCAAATGCAGAAACCTGTCTCGACATAACCTCATTTCTCATGTTTGATAAACGCATCATAACTGCCTGAAAAGAATGGAAGTATTGCAAAGATTCCACATAACCCATGCTATCAACTTGATGCGGGAACCACGAGAAATTTCTAAGTAAAAACGGTTTTAGTGTTTGGATATGTGTGTGAAAGAAGAATACCTTCCTGAAAGCATTTGGGTTGGCAACCCCCTGGATTTTAACATCATCACTGGGAGGCCTTCTAACTCCAACATTTTCAATTCTAAGAGAATAGACACCAAAAAGTGATTGCAAGTATCCTATGAATACACAGAACCAATCACGAACTAGAAATTGAAACCAATCACAACAGATAGTGTCAACTGAATGGAAAAAACCTCTTTTATATCAATTTTTTCATTACATTTCATCCCATTCCTTCTTCAAATCAAAGCACAATAATACATAAGAAAACCGAAAAAACCGCACCTTGTTCAACCACAACATCTGCCACAGAGTGCAACAAAACGTGCTTCTCCTTCTTCAGCACTCCAAAGCACGGAAATGGCACCGGCCTCGTAACCTGTGCTACAGAACCACACATTCATAAAATTCTGATTCTCCAAAAATAAATAACGATAACAACAAGGTAAAAACAGAAGAGAGCGTGTGTGCCTTGTAAACAATAGCGTTTGGAGTGAGATAGAGGGTTCTAGAACGAATATCCTTCCTCAGTATGAACCTTCTCACTGGGAGATAAAGCAACATCAAGAATCCAATGCCCCACGCCAGAATCAGCAACACCGAGTAAAGCACCCACTGCAACGTTTGGTACTTGACGAAACTCTCTTCCATCTCCCGAAACGACGCCGCATAGAGCACCGCCTCCGCGTCGCGCTCATTCTCCTCCAACAAACTCTTCTCCAACCGCTCTATTTCCACCACCTCCTCCGTCGTTCCCATAATAACCCCCACCAACCAACTCGTTCAGCCCGTGCCATATATTGTTTCACACTAATGGGCCTAACTGAGTTTCGGCCCAAAAACTTGGCCCAAAATTATAAAACCTCGTAAACCCTTAGAAGGGAATAAGAGAAAAAATAATGGGGACGAAGAAGCTTAGCCAGGGAGTGAAAAGCGAGGGTAATGGCAGCAACGGCAACGTTTTTGCTTCATGCTCCTTCTCCAGCCTTGGCCTTGATTCCAATTTGTGTGAACAACTTCATGGTATTTCTTTTTTTTTTTTTGGTTTTTTAATTTTGGTTGGTTTTATTGAAAGTGCGACACAATTTGATTTTTGAATTTTTGATTATTTACAGAGAGGTTGGGGTTTGAAGTTCCAACGCTGGTGCAAGCTCAAGCGATTCCTGTTATTCTCTCTGGGCGTCATGCGTATCCTTTTTTTAATTTTCGGTGTCTTTTGCTGAGATTTTTTTTTTTTTTATATATATATATAGAAAAACCTTGCGTGGGTTCTTTAATGAGGAATTTTAGTTTGGTAAATGCTGCAACGGGCACGGGGAAGACTGCTGCGTATCTCGCTCCGATTGTTCATCACTTGCAGGGATATGAAAATCGGATTCAGCGCTCTGATGGGACATTTGGTGCGTTTTGTTTTTCTTTTGTGCGCTCTGATGGGACATCGGGTTGATATTAACGTTTTATTTCATTAGAATAAGAATAGAAGGGATTGAACTCTTGATTATATGTCAATTAACAACTATCTACGGGCTTAGCTGTTAAGTGAAGACACATTATTTTCTATAATGTATAATATTGAAAATAATGCATCATGAAAACATATATCAAACTTTGTTCATGGAAGTATTGTTTAACACATCACTTTCACTGTTTTATAGTTAATGTCATATTGATTATAAATTTAATTGATATGTGGGCAATAGCGTTGGTTCTTGTACCGACGCGTGAGCTATGTTTGCAGGTTTATGAAATTCTTCAGAAGTTATTGCATCGATTTCATTGGATTGTTCCAGGATACGTTATGGGTGGGGAAAATAGATCAAAGGAGAAAGCCAGGCTGCGTAAAGGTAAAAATCATGTCATCATGTGTATTCATCATACATACCCCTTTTTGAACACTGTCATTTAGTTTGTTTTCTAGTTGTTCAACCATAAAATCATGAAAATGATGGGGGATGAAATTGTTATGGAAGAAAGTGGAAGATGTTTATAGTATTTTTTTTTTTTTTTTTGTTTAAAAGAAAAAATTGTGTATCAGAGAAAAGCTGTGTCATGATACAAAGAGCTTTGGGGCTGCGGTTTCTTGTATCTTAAACTTGAAGTAAGATTTATACTACTTGATTATATTTATAACCTTTTTGTTTCTTTTTTCAGGCATATCAATTCTTATAGCAACTCCTGGGCGTCTTTTAGATCACTTAAAGAACACCACATCATTCGTGCACTCAAATCTGCGCTGGATAATTTTTGATGAAGCTGATCGGTATGGTTTCATCAATGGTATTGCTATCACATAAGTCAAATATATTGCATACTGCATAGTAAATATGTTACTTATTTATTGATGGATTGTTTTCATTGTTATATATTGTCTCAGTAATGAATTAATGTATCATATTTTTTGCAGGATTTTGGAATTAGGATTTGGAAAAGATATAGAGGAAATACTAGATCTTTTAGGTTCGAGGAAAACGGCAAAAGATGACCAAGAGAATACAGTTCCACGAAACTCTAAAATTCAAAGGCAGAATTTGCTTTTATCTGCCACCTTAAACGAGAAAGTGAACCACCTTGCTAAAATTAGTCTAGACAATCCAGTGATGGTTGGTCTTGATGGTAAGAAAATAGAACAAATTTCAACAGCCGTAAGCAATGATCATTCAGAATCTGATGAAGATAATGAAGACCAGTATTCCAGTAAAATGCCAACAGTTGGAGATTACAAAGTTCCTATACAGTTGATTCAGAGATACATGAAAGGTATGTGATAAATTAGAAATTTCTTCAGTGAGCTTTCCAATTTTTTATTTTAAGATCTTGAGTCTTTAATTGGATTACAATGCAGTGCCTTGTGGTTCACGGCTACCTGTACTTCTTTCAATTTTAAAGCATCTCTTTGAAAGGGAACCTTCACAAAAGGTAAAACTTCACTTTAATCTCCGCCCTCTTTTCTTGCCTATATTCCTTGAGTCTATTTCTTAGGTGGTTTCTAATTTAGTATTTTTGCACTGTAAACATTCCTCTTTTTTCCATGGTTAATTGCTGTTTGTAAATAGGTAGTAATGAAATGAACTATGATTAATCTTATACTTTTGGTTTATGTTTTGTAACAAAAAGGCACGTAAAGAGTAAGGACAAAAATATCTCATCTATATGGCAATATGTCTTTAAGAAATTCCACTTTCTTATGAAAGTTCTTACAAATTCAAAATCTTGTACTTAGTATGTGACATCATGATTCCACAGGTTGTTGTATTCTTTTCAACATGCGATGCAGTAGATTTTCACTATTCACTGTTAAGTGAATTTCAATTTTCATCCTATTCACAAACAGAAGGGACCCGACAGAAGTTTCTTGGATGCAAAACTTTTCGGTTACATGGTAATATGGCGCAGGAGGACCGAAGAACCAGTTTTCAGACCTTTAAAACTGAGAAATCTGGTTTACTTTTGTCTAGTGATGTTTCTGCTAGAGGCCTGGATTTTCCAAAGGTCAGATGCATCATACAATATGATTCTCCTGGAGAAGCTACGGAATACGTTCATAGGTATCTGCGTATTTTCACATTTGACTCCTTTTTGTTTGATTTATTTGTTATGGGGATGAATGATGAGTTTTTCTTTCGTTAATGATCTCTTCTTTTTTCTTGTTCATATTCTGTTGTATATATTAACATGCTTTAACCTGTTTATATGACTTGTAATTTTTTTTTATATTGTATTTAATAAACATGAGCAATAATAGGGAAAAATTGTGCTATAAGGCTTCAACCAGGAGTTGGATCCATTAATTATGAGCGTAGTTGCTAAAAAAGAGTATTGGCAGATATAAACATCGAACTTTTCCTTTTAATTGATGATAGATAATTGTCTAAACATTCATACATAATTAAACCTCAAAATTACACATCAAAGCCTATAACCTGTTACAGTTAGAGTATGACTTATCAGTGTTGTCAATAATGGCTTGGAGATCAACAAGATAAAATGTGATGTAAAATATGAAACAAAGTTGAATTATATGAAGCATTGATGTAAAAAAATAATTATAGAACTGTTCCATCATTTGTTTTCCTGATGTCATTCTAATACCTCGGTCTATAATTTTTTTAGAGTGTGTTTTAATGCCTAAGCCTCTTAAAGCGTTATAGGCAATGACAATTTTATCTACCTCTCTTACCATTAGTAAATTAGTATCATGTATAGTTAAATGATCCTCAAACCCTAATTATAATTGTATTAAAATTTTACATGAGAAGTGAGCTTGCAAGGACCAATATAAAATTGAAAATGGAAAATCCTTCGTCTAAACTTGCTTTATCCCACAATTGTTTTATAATAAAATTTAAAGGTCTTCTTTTTCCCCAAAGCATAAAATTATGATTTGGGTTTTACTTGTCCGACTATGATTTAATCATGGTCAAATAGAGCATCTTCCCAGTTCTTCCATTATGATTATTTACAATCTTTCTTTATGATTGAAAGGCTATATCTTATTTCTGATTTATCATGAATTCACGATGCAGGGTTGGTAGAACTGCTCGACTGGGTGAAAAAGGAGAGTCGTTGCTTTTTCTGCAACCAGTTGAGATAGACTATTTACAGGACTTGGAAAAACATGGTGTCGCACTCACAGAGTATCCTGTCCTCAAAGTGTTGGATAGTTTTCCGCTATATGGACAAAAGAACATAAAGAAGTCAGTGTTCGTAGACTCACATCCCTGGGTCCTTTGTCTCCAGAAGGCACTTGAAGCTTTCATCATGTCAAAGGTGATCTTTAGTGCTGATCTCATTGAACTCTGCACCTTGCTGTGTGTCCTTATTTTATCTAGTTTTAACTTTGTAATCCTTAACTTGTAAAATATGGCATCAAAGTTTAATTAAACAATCATTACCGTTGGAGAACAAAACATTCCATGGTGGTTTAGTTCTTCTTCTAAGCTATAGAACTTACAAACTACTGAAGATCAAAATAAATTGCCAGATAGATTTGTTTGGAAAATTAGGCCTTCGAGTGCAGGAGGGGGATTGTCTCTGTCTGGATGCCGAAGTGAGGAAATGAAGGGAACTTTCTTAACCTTTTTGAATCTTCCTTTGTTAAAATTAACTCCAAAATTCAAAAGTGGGGAAGAAGCTATAGATTTGAGGAGTTCACCCCCTTCTTTTCCTCCTTAAATCTTCCAATTAAGGTTTTTTACCTGTTGGTCATCTTGCTCCCCTACTATGCTGAGCAATTGAGAAGAGGACAGAAATCCCTGTTAAATCTTCTGCTGTTAATTTAGAATAACCCCAAATTCATGGGTAGACAAGAAGCTATGGCTTTGAGAGTTCCCCCTTCTTTTCCTCCTTATATCTTCCAATTAAGGTTTGAATCAGTTATACCTGTAGATCCCCCATCTTACTCCCCCATTATGGGAAGCAAATGAGAAGATGACAAAACCTACCTAAGGTAATGTGGTCATACTTAAGTTGACCAATAAAGACTCCTGCAATAAGTTGGATCAAATAGAAGATAATCCAATTAAAAGGGTGAGGTGAATGCATTGAGGTTAGAACCTATGATCTCGTGCACAGTATTACCCAAGGCCCTTACCACTAGGCCGACCCTAGAGGTTTGAGAAAAAATTGAGCTTAAAGCCTTCAATTTATTCTTGTAGCCAACTGCAGCCTGTAGGTTACTGTTTTACGGAATACTGATAACTAAATTTATGAGCAGTTTTAATTGTACGTGGTGTGAAAAATCTGCTTATTGGGTTTGATTATTTGAGTTATGTTAAATGCTACTTGCACTTGTCACATATCTCTTGGTTTTTTGTCTCTGCATAGAGAATGATTATTTTACCCTTGATCCTTGGAAAAGAAGGGCGAAGTAGCCAACAAGCTCGTAGCTCAACTTGTATTGGTTGAAGTTAGACTTGGGAGTGTAATGATGTTGGAGATTTTTTGACCCTCCCTCAGGCTGTTGATTGTCATTCCTTACCCAGGAGTTACACTTCCAATGTATTAAAGGGACAAATTGCCCTCAAGTTTGTCATCTCTGAAATTGAGTAAAAATTGAATGTAGAAAGTAATATAAAAAGTGTGGAAAGGAATGATGGTTCTCTTATGTGCAATCTTGTGCTTAATTATCAGTCAAGCATGCATTAAATCAAAGATGTATAGGGCATTCCTGCGCATGCATAATAATATTTATCCCCACATGTCTTTAATTTTGGTAGCTGTTACATTCCTTAAGATTTAGCTGTTACATTCTTTGATGCTTCTGTCTATTCATTTAACCAATTTTTGCCTTGTGCTTTTCAGCCCAAGGTGGATAAACTTGCCAAACAGGCATTTTGCTCTTGGGTTCGCGCATACACTGCCCATCGTGGTGAGTTGAAAAGAATATTTATGATAAAGAAACTTCACTTGGGGCACGTAGCAAAAAGCTTTGCATTGAAACAACAACCCTCTTTAGTTGGACAGTCATTCCAAAAGCAAGTGAAGAAAAGGAAGAGATTTGAGAAGAAAACTGGGTTCTCAAAAAAGAGAAAAGTTGCGAGTGTGACACAACGCAGACCATGAAAATTGGCTGATGCAAGTTTTGACAGAACAAGGTGACCAATGATGACTATGGATGGATCCAAAGGAGACAGCAACCCTGATCATTGTATCAAAACAATGGGGTTACCAAGAGACCTGAGATGAGATAGTGTCAAGGTCTACGGTTCTGTTCATTTCTGTTGCCCAAATTTCTCTAAGGTTCACTTCAAGCCATATGCTAGAATGTACACTATTAATTAATTTTTTTGAGTGATATTTATGTATAAACTCTTTTTGGTGGGGGTGTCGGGGAAAATTACGAATGCTAAAAAAATTGCCTAGCTAAAAAAATTGCCTAGCGTTGGCTACTATGTGCTTACAGTTGTTACTTTGGAAAAGTCCAATTTTTAGCCAAGTCCATAGTTGGAATTCTAACAAGACCTTTTTATGGATTTCTTTTCGGTTTTGTAATGGGGATTTCTTTTGGCACCCCCCATAGTTTTCTTCTGCTTTTCCATGAATATGAAAATTTTCATTTTTTTCTTTCTGATTTAATGTACATTTTGGATTTTGCAATTTCAAAATTTTTCGGAATATGTAATTTTTGAAATTTTTCAGATTATGTAATTTAAAGTACGTTGAAACTTTTCGGATTATGAAATTTCAAACTTTTCCGATTCGAATTTAAGTACTTTTTAGAAATATCTTTTTGCAAAATTCTCATTTTATCCTTTTTATTTAAAGTATTTTTAGATTTTGCAAAAACTTTTTAGGCTTCAAAATCTAGGAGTTAAAATTGTTTTCTGAACTGCATATTTTAGAAATTACTTTTTTTTATAAAATAAGAAGTTTCTAATTACGTAACATGGAAGGTATTTCACAACACGTGAAATTAATTGTGATCCAGTGGACTAGATAAAACCTATTCCAATAGATAATTTCTCCCCTACACCTCAAGGTTATTGGTTGAGTAGAAGATAAAAGTGCTCTTAGCTTAAAAATAATATTATCAATTTACTCTCTCGATGATATATGGGATGGTTTCAAAATTCAAATTAATTTCTCCAAAATATTTATCAATAGACACCAATGTTTAATTAAAGAAGATTTTTCTCCTTTTGTAAAATGACACTTCTATTTGTACTTTGCTATTCAAAACACAGATTTAATGTCACTTCTTAGGTAACTCTAAATATCGAATAATCTTAAATATGTAATAAACTTTAGTTTTACTTAGATTGGTATATTTTTTCAACATGGTAACTAAAATCTAATCCAATTCAGTGAAAAAGTTTGTTTTTCGGTTTTCAATTCTGTAAGTTTTCAGTTTATTTGATTATAAATTTTCAATTCAATTTTTATTATAACCATGATCAGTGAAGAGAAATAGATCCTCTAAACTTTTTATTTATGTATTATTCATAGGCTACATTTCCATCATGATTGGTCGAGTACACTGTAAAAATTGCTTTCACCAGTTCAATATTAAATTTGTTTTTATGGCATGTTATAGTAGATAGGAAAACAAGAGGAGTAAAAAATATATGTTAAATGAATGGAAATAGTGGTGTGAAAGAGAAACAAAAGAAGAAAAATAAGTGTAAAAAATAAAATAAATTATTTATTATTATTATCAATTGTTAATCTTTAATAT